>TARA_R110002073_G_scaffold207517_1_pt1 | contig 129094 bp, 123 predicted proteins | sample TARA_R110002073 | Tara Oceans TARA_R110002073 (sample SAMEA4397174) | marine metagenome | biome: Polar Biome; feature: [DCM] deep chlorophyll maximum layer (ENVO:01000326); material: water (ENVO:00002006), including particulate matter (ENVO:01000060) such as... | depth 40 m
TATTCATTGAATGCGATCGGTGAGAACTCGACGGTTGTGGATGTCTCAATGATCGAAGGACCCGGCTGGGAGCAGGATGACCCAAATCTAATCGATGCTGGTTATGACGGGAACGGCGGGCACGCAGGATTTGCGATGGCACAAGTCTATTTTTTACCGTTTATTCGTCCGGATGATCTGTCTTCGTTTGAAGATGGTCCCGTCTTTCTTGCGAAGTATGAGATCACTTTGTCGGAGCCGATCACAACGGAAACCGAGTTGGGATGGGAGTTTGGTGAGTACATCGAGTATGGAAACTATCCATACACATTGACTTTGTTTGATTACTTTGCCAGTCCCGGGGGGACTCATCAGGGCGGTGCAGAGCATCCTGTGAATATAAGCGATATTGAGTTGGGGTCCTTCTATATACCTTCGCCATCCGGATTGGCAATCGTCGGCTTCTCCGGACTCTTTGTTGGTCGGCGTCAACGAAAGGGAAGAGGGTGGAGCTTGTGAGGAAGAACAGTATTGTGCTTGGGGCAGTTGCTGGGATTGCGTCGTGTGCTTTGGGGCAGTCGGCTTCGCTGAGCATTGTGGCGTCGCAGACGGTTGTTGATTCGACGGTGACGACGAGTATTACGCTCGCGGTGTATGGGGATGCTGATCTGGGGACGCACCTAACCAGTTCCGGGTTCGGGATATCAGCTGATGGCGGGGTTGGTGTTGTTGACAATATGGTGCTTGATTCAGTCCCATCATGGGTGGCTCCAAACTACTTTGACGATGGATATGCCGGTGATGGTAACTACAATGGGCTTGAGGTTGGGCAGTTTGTGTTTTTGCCTTTTTTGCAACCCGATCCTGCGACTGAGCTTGGGAATGGTCCGGTTTTGCTTGCGAACTTTCGAGTAGAGATCAGTGCTGGAGCAACAGGAGTCATTGATTGGGATCTTGTTGCGATTCCGGATCCACATATACCATCGAATGGCATTGCGATTACCTACACAATTGATATCTACGGGTGTCCGGCTTGCGGTCCTCCGGGTTCTATCCACGGCTTCGTTCCCAACTTTGGTTCGACCAGTGTTCGTGTGGTGCCGGCACCATCTGGATTGGCGTTGATTGGGCTTGGTGTGTTGGTCGTCGGGAGACGACGGTGTGTTTGATTGGAATCAGATCGATTATATTTGAAAGGAACTTGTTATGCAGAACTGTATTGTACTTGCGGCGTTTGCTGGGATTGCGTCGGGTGCTTTGGGGCAGTTGGCTTCGTTGAGCATTGTGGCGTCGCAGACGGTTGTTGATTCGACGGTGACGACGAGTATCACGCTTGGGGTGTATGGGGACGCCGATTGGGGTACTCATATTGTCGAATGTCATTTCGGATTATCAGCTATTGGCGGGGCTGGGGTTGTTGAGAGCACTGAGCTCGGGGCGGTCGCTCCGTGGGGTGAGCTGCGCGAGATGGACATGGGTGATGCCGGCGACGGAAATCACAACGGTATATACATGGGGCAACTTGTGTTTTGGCCCTTTGTTCTGCCTGACCCCGCATCGGCGCTTGGTTCTGGACCAGTATTGCTTGCCACTTTAGATGTCACCCTCACGGCGGGATCTTCTGGAGTCATTGAATGGACTCTCGAATCCTTATTCGATGGTGGGACCACTCCGACGCTCTTGACCACTGCGCCATCCCCAGTGCATGAAGGATACTACTACCATTTTGAGCCAGACTTTGGATCTGTGACTGTCCAAGTGGTTCCGGCGCCATCCGGGATCGCGCTGCTGGGTCTTGGTGGATTGGCTGCTAGACGGCGTCGGTGAAGATTTGATTCTCTAGGAGAACTGTGATGAAGAATTGGATTGTGATTGGGGCGGTTGCTGGGACTGCATCGTGTGCTTTGGGGCAGTCGGCTTCGCTGAGTATTGTGGCGTCGCAGACGGTTATTGATTCAAGTCTCACGACGAGTATCACGCTTGCGGTGTATGGGGATGCTGACTTTGCGACACATATCACCGGTGCTTGGTTTGGGCTATCAGCTGATGGCGGTGCTGGTGTGGTTGAGGACATGTCTCTTTCGTCGGTTGCATCATGGGGTGAGGTCTTCGAGCAGGATTTCGGGCATGCGGGCGATGGGAACTACAATGGGGTTGCTATGGGGCAGGTCGTTTTTTTACCGTTCATTGCGCCGAGTCCCGAGTCTGCGCTTGGGTTAGGTCCTGTGTTGCTTGCTAACTTTGAAGTGACCATTGCGGCGGGATCGTTTGGCCAGATTGATTGGGCATTGGTTGATGTGCTTGATCAATCGGATTGGACGATTGAGTTGTTGGATGTGACGACGAACCCCGGCGGTATTCCAGGGACAGATTATCCTATTCGTAATCCTGAGCTTGGGTCTGTGCGTGTACAGGTGATCCCGGCACCATCCGGGCTCGCAATCCTGGGATTCTCCGGACTCTTTGTTGGTCGGCGTCAACGAAAGGGAATTGGATGGAGCTTATGAGGAAGAACAGAATTGTGCTTGCGGCGTTTGCTGGGATTGCGTCGGGTGCTTTGGGGCAGTCGGCTTCGTTGAGTATTGTGGCGTCGCAGACGGTTGTTGATTCGACGGTGACGACGAGTATTACGCTTGGGGTGTATGGGGATGCCGATTTGGGTACTCATATTGTCGAATGTCATTTCGGATTATCAGCTATCGGCGGGGCTGGGGTTGTTGAGAGCACTGAACTCGGGGCGGTCGCTCCGTGGGGTGAGCTGGGCGAGATGGACATGGGTGATGCCGGCGACGGAAATCACAACGGTATATACATGGGGCAACTTATGTTTTGGCCCTTTATTCCGCCTGACCCCGCATCGGCGCTTGGGTCTGGACCTGTATTGCTTGCCACTTTAGATGTCACCCTCATGGCGGGATCTTCTGGCGTCATTGAATGGACTCTCGAATCTTTATTCGATGGTGGGACCACTCCGACGCTCTTGACCACTGCGCCATCCCCAGCGCATGAAGGATACTACTACGCCTTTGAGCCAGACTTTGGATCTGTGACTGTCCAAGTGGTTCCGGCACCATCCGGGATCGCGCTGCTCGGTCTTGGTGGCTTGGCTTCTGGACGGCGTCGGCGAGAACAGTGATTGGTTTACCGCTTCGGGATCGCGTCCTGGTTGAGGATGACGATTTCGGGGTGGTTGCGGTAGTAGCCGTCGTAGTCGAGGCCGTAGCCTACTACGAACTCGTCGGGGATCTCGAAACCTGTGTAGTCGACTTTGACATCGATGGTGCGTGTCGTTTGTTTATCCAGCATGACTCCGAGTCGGAGTGATGCTGGTTTTTGTTTGAGGATGATCGCTTTGACGAGCGCGAGGGTTTGTCCTGAGTCGAGGATGTCGTCGAGGACGACGACATGCTTGCCTTCGAGGTTGTCTGGGAGATCAGATTCGAGGTGGGCTCCCTTAGAGGAGATGGAGGCGCCGGGGTATGAGCGGACGGAGGTTAGTCCGAGGGAGAGTTTGACGGGGAGCTCGCGGATGAGGTCTGCGACGAAGATCATGGCGCCGGTCATGATGGGGATGATGATGACTCGGTCTTCGTCGAGACGGGAGTCGCCGTCTTTCGCGAGGTCTTCTTCGAGATCGCGCACGATTTCTTGGGCCATTTCTTTGACGCGGGTGGCGATTTGTTGCTTGGTGACGAGTGTGCGTTCGATTTCTGGGAACATGGTCAAGGGTAGGGCATCGGGTGGGCGTCGTGTGACGAATAGAGTGAAGTCTTTGGTTTGCAGGATTTGCATGGAAGGAACACGATGACTGAGCAGAAGAACGGGAAAGTGGCGATTGTGACAGGCGCGGGTTCTGGGGTTGGGGAGCAGATTGCGATCCAGCTTGCGGAGGAGGGGTATCAACTGGTGCTGGTGGGGCGGACGAAGCAGACGCTTGATCGTGTTGGGGAGGGGTTGGCAACTGAGTGGGTATCGGTGGTGGCTGATGTTGGGGTTGTGGGGGATCGGGAGCGTGTGATTCAGGAGGCGGTTGGAGCGTTTGGGCGGGTCGATGCTCTGGTGAACAACGCGGGGCTTGCGGTGTTTCAGAAAATGGCACGGATTGAGGGTGTGGAACTTGATGCGATGTTTGCGGTGAATGCTGTAGGTCCTGTCGATTTGGCGTGCCGGGTTGTTGGGGATATGGCGAAGCGAGGGGACGGGGTGATTGTGAATGTTTCGTCGATGGCGCAGGTCGATCCGTTTGCGGGTCTGGGTGTTTATGGCTGCGCGAAGGGGGCGGTTGGGGTGCTTGCGAAGGCGGTCGCGAATGAGTACGGCGACAAAGGTGTGCGTGGGTATTCGATTTGTCCCGGCGCGATCGAGACGCAGATGCTGCGGTCGTTTTTGCCTGAGTCTGCGCTGCCTGCGAGTGCGACTTTGGCTCCTGCTGAGGTGGCGCGGGTTGTGGTGGATTGCGTGATCGGCGAGACTGATTTGGAGAACGGTGCGATCTTCGAGATGCCGAGTCATTGAGATTGCGTTAGAGGTTGTTTGTGTTTCCTGTGAAGACGAAGTATCCGAGTCCGGCGGCGAATGCAAAGATGCCGAAGATTGCGTGCTCGAATCCTGCGGCGAGTGCGGAGTTTGTGCGCCGGTAGGTGAGGGCGAAGATGATCCCTGCGGGGAGGGTCATGATGAGTGCGATGGTGTTCCACATGGTGATGTGGAGCCAGGAGAAGGTGAGGATGTTGAGGATGAGGATGGTGTGGGATGAGCCGAGGATTGGCGCGTAGCGGTGGAAGAAGAAGGCGCGGTGGGTGACTTCTTGTGGGTAGGCGCTGATCCAGGGGTAGAAGATGGTGATGGCGAGGAGGAGGAGGGGGATTTCGCGGGGGAGGCGGAGGAATCCAGATTCTGGGAGGAGTGGGGTGTGGTGGGCGAGGTACCAGCTTGCGAAGAGGATGATGGGGGCTGCGAACGCGAAGGTGGTGAGGATTCTTGGAAGGGCTGATTTGAGGTCTTGGAGGTTCCAGAGTTTGCGGTTGTCGAAGGTGGGGTCTTTGCGGAGGTAGATGAGCATGGTGGTGAAGGTGAGGAGAAGGAGGGGGAAGATGAACAATGCGGGGGGGAGTCCGGTGTCGAAGGAGATGAAGTCGAGGTTAATGTTTTCGAGAAGGTCCGCGGCGAGGTGGGGTTTGGTGACGGCGGCGACGAGGGGCGGGACGAGTATGTAGAGGAAGGTCCATTCGATCCAGAGCCAGCATTTGGAGTTGAGGGGGGCGGGGAGTGGGGGCTTTGGGGAGGATCGGGGGATGGGAGTTGTGGAATAGGGCTGGGTCAAATTGGGTTCCTGAGGGTGTGGGGGCGGTGGGTATTTTGGGGTTGGGTCCCTAAGATATTGACCCGCAGAAAATGGACTCTTTATTGATACTCACTGGGTGGGTGTCGGTTCACAAACAAGGAAGTCAAATGTCGAATCAGCCAGTTATTGTTGCCGCGCGTCGTACTCCGGTAGGTAAGTTCTTTGGATCGTTTTCGCGGGTTGCTTCGCCTCAGCTTGGGGCGTTTGCGATCGAGGCGGCTCTTGGGGACGCTGCAGCGGCGAAGGACCATGTGGACGAGTGCATCATGGGGTGTGTGCTTCAGGCGGGGCTGGGTCAGAATCCCGCTCGTCAGGCGGGTTTGAAGGCGGGATTGCCGAACACATTGAGCGCGAAGACGGTGAACAAGGTGTGTGGTTCTGGTCTTGAAGCGGTGATGATGGCGGCGCAGTCGATCAAGGCGGGGGACAACGATTGTGTGGTTGCGGGGGGGATGGAAAACATGACGGCGGCTCCGCACTTTGCGCATGTGCGTCAGGGAATTAAGTACGGCGCGGGTTCGATGGAAGACCATATGGCGTACGACGGGTTGCGCTGTGCGTTTGAGTGCTGGCCTATGGGGAACGCGGCGGAGCACACTGCGGGTGAGCACGGCATCACACGCGAGGATCAGGACCGGTTCTCGGCGCAGTCGCACCAGCGTGCTGCAGCGGCGTGGGACGCGGGACACTTTGATGCGGAGGTCGTCAAGCTGACAGGCGAGCAGCTTGGGAATCGCAAGAAACCAGGCGCGGACGGGGGGATCAATATTGATGAAGGCATCCGCGGCGACTCGACGGCTGAGGGGCTTTCGGGGTTGCGTCCTGCGTTTACCAAAGACGGAACAATCACGGCGGGCAACGCTTCGCAGATCTCGGATGGCGCTGCGGCGACGATCGTGATGAGCGAGAGCAAGGCGAGCGAGCTTGGATTGGCTCCATTGTGCAAGATCGTTGCGTACAACACTTCGGGGGTTGATCCCAAGGACATCTTCACCGCACCGATTACCGGTGTGCAGGGGGCGCTTGAGAAGGCGGGCTGGTCGATTGATGATGTGGATCTGTATGAGATCAACGAGGCGTTTGCGGCGCAGTTGCTCTGCAATGTCAAGGCACTGGGGATCAGCGAAGATAAGTTGAACATCTGCGGCGGCGGTGTGGCGATCGGTCACCCGATCGGTGCATCGGGCGCTCGCGTGCTGGTGACACTGATTCATCAGCTCAAGCGGACCGGCGGCAAGAAGGGCGTTGCGGCGCTGTGTCTTGGTGGTGGGAACTCGGTTGCTGTGTGCATCGAGATGTGCTGAGCAACCAGATTGGAAATTGAATGATTCGAGTTCGAATAGCTCGAAGCACTGAACTGACTTTTGAACTCGATCAACTGTGATTGAAAGCAAGGATACACGATGAGCACTACGGCAACAGATACACATGTGACACTGGCGGCGGACACCAATCAGGCGCTCGGGATCGCGCAGTACGCGATTGACTTCTTGAGCGATGATCCTGCGAAGCGCGGGGATCCATCGGCGGCGGTATTGCACAGAACAAACCTGTTCTTTACCGATGCGGTGATCTGTGGGTTGTCGGCTTTGGCGCTCAAGACGAACGCGCCGACGGTTTTGCGGGAAGAAGCGCTCCAGTATGTGGTGTCGGATTCGACACGCCGGGTTGGGCGTGCGGTCAAGCGTGGGGCGACGGTGTTTGGGAGCGATGTGCAGGTGCAACCTGAGAAGGCGATCCTTGCCAATGGCTCGGCGGTCCGTGAGTGGGATTCCAACGGCACCAACTTTGGGTACAACCCGAAACTCGGGAACATCGCGGGTGAGTTTGGGCATAACGATTTTTATGGCGTGTGCATCGCTGGTGCGCAGATGACCGAACGCGATGGCGCTTACGCGCTCAAAGCGATGGTGTGTCTCGATGAGATCCGCGGTCGGTTGAGTGAGGTGTTTTCGCTCAAGACCTACAAGGTTGACCATGTGGTGCATGGTGCGATCGGTTCGGCGGCGGTGTTCGGCGCGATGATGGGGGCGACTGCGGAGCAGATCGAGAGCGCGATTGGTATGGTCGTGGCGCACTACATCCCGTTCCGTGCGATCCGGGCTGGCAAGCAGTTGTCGGACTCGAAGGGCGCGAGCGCGGCGATCTCGACCGAGGTTGCGATCATGGCGGTTCGCCGGAGCATGTCGGGGTTCATGGGACCACGCGATATCTTCCGCAACCCAGAAGCGATCTTCCGGATCTTTGAAGGTCCTGGTCAGATGTTTGAAGCGTTGGGGACTGATAAGGCGAACACGAAGCAGGCGGACGCTTCACCATTCCAGCTTGTGCTGGCGCAGGGCGGTGACGACTTCGCGGTCATGGGTATGCACTTCAAGCTTGGTTTGTATGAGCACCAGAGCGCGGGCGCGCTGCAGGCGATGCTTGATCTGCTTGAGAAGGCGCCGCACTTGCTTGATGATGAGACTGGGTCGAAGATCAAGTCGATCAAGATCACGGCGTACGAACCTGCGTATGGGATCATTGGTGATCCGGCGAAGCGGAATCCGACGACGCGGCAGAGCGCGGACCACTCGATGGTCTACATCGTTGGGACGCTGCTCCGCAAGGCGCTGAGTCAGCAGAAGGCGGGTTGGACGGAGCTGATGCTTGAGCCTTATGACTACTCGCCTCAGGCGATTGTCAATGAACGGACTCGTTCGCTGATGGAGAAGATTGAGTTCTTCCATGGCGGCAAGGAGTACGACGATCGCTACCCTGACGGGATTCCGACATCTGTGGTGATTGAGGATACCGATGGGACTGAGTTTGAGTCCGGGATGGTGATGTATCCGGGTGGTCATGCTCGGAATACTGAAGCGGATCTGCAGGGGATTTTGGCTCACAAGTTCAACCTGCTTGGGAAGCTTGCGTTTGAAAACCCGTCGCCGGTTGTTGCTCGCTTTGAGGATCTTGGGAGCAAGTCCAGCGAGGACATTGCTTCGATCCACAGTTTCGAGATTCAGACACGGGACGGGTTCGAATAATCATTCCGAATATGGAATGGAATTAACTGTTGCTTTCGAGAGCCGGGCTTTGGTCCGGCTCTTTTGTTTGTGAGTTTGTGGTCGTGTTTGCGGTTGGTCTGGTGATGTCGATGAGGATCCAGTTGCCTTCCGGGCCTCGTGGTTCTGCGGGGATGGGGACACCTGCTTGGTCGATGCGGAGGTTGTTGTCTTTGTCGAAGCTTGGTGGGAATCGGTGGGTGAAGCTTGGGTAATTTCGCTTGTTTGTGTAGTCGGTGCCTCCGTCATCGACGGCGTCAGAACCGATGGAGTAGATGATGTACCCTGATGAGTCTGGGGTGTTGATGTGTTTGAAGTTGAGGGGGTGTCCCGGGTTGTGAAGATCTTTGGGGATGGTGGGGAGGTAGGTTGGGGTGAGGTCTTCGAGGGTTTCAGGGAGTTGGTTGTGGTCGATGGTGTAGATCTCGATCGCGAGCATGGCGAGGATTGCATCGTGTTCTTGGTGTGCGTGGAAGGAGCGGTTGACGGCGCTTCCGACGGCGGGCATCATGACATCGACGAGGGAGTACTGGACTCCTGGGATGATTTTGGTTTGTTCTTCGAGGATGTCTTCTTGGTGGGAGATCAGGGGCATGTATTGTGGACCGAGTTTGGCGACGCGCTGGATGGTGTCCATCATGGTGTGGTAACGGGTGTACTCGGTTTTGCGGCCTGGGGTGACGGCGAGGGAGAGCGGTCCCGTCGCGTATCGCATTGGTGATTGGGCGAGCTCGAAGTAGTCGTGTTGAGCGCCGGTGTATCCGGCGAGCAAGTCCATGCCTTCCATGGTGATTCGCCCGTTGCCGTGTCCGTCGTCGGTGTAGGCGCGTTGGAGGAGATCATCGAACATCATGATCTCGCCTTGGAAGGAGAAGTCGAGCGCGGGTCGGCAGAGGGCGAGTTCGTGCGCGAGGGCGACGAGGTGATCGCGGGTGAGGGTGTTCGGGAACTCGCGGATGACTTGTTGGATGGCTTGTGTCGTGCTTGAAATCATCGCGATGTTGACGAGGTCGGTGATGAGTGTGCCGTCGTGGTTTGGGTGTCGGGACATCGCGAGCATCGCGGAGAAGTTTTCGTAGACGAGTTCGGCGTCACCTTCGCGTGCGGCGAGGAGTGCGTCGAAGTAGAGCATGTTTGAGAATCCTCGGAGTTTGCCGAGGTGTGGGAGGAGGAGATTGATCAGCGATGGATTGAGTTGTGGGTTTGGGTCCGGCATGCTGATTTTGCCAGTTGGATCGTCTGTGCTGAAACCGAGTTCGATTCCGATGATTGGTCGGTGGGTGGCTTGGCGGAGGCGATCGAACTGGGGTTTGAAATCACGGAAGAGTTGGGCGGTTTCTTCGTAATCATGATGATCGGTTGGGATATTGGGGAACATGAAGATACCAGCGCTGATGGGTTCGTCGTCGTCTTCCCTGTTTCGGTTGTGTTCTTGTTCGAAGGTGATTTGGCGGGTTTGGGTTTCGTGGATGTGCTCATCCCAAGCATCGCGGACTTCTTTGTAGATTGGCCATGCTTTTTGTTCTTCGGTGTAGGGTGCGCTCATTGCGTTGATGGTGAGCGCGTAGTTCTCAGTGATGTTGGGCTTTCCGATGAAGAAGCGGGCGGCGAGTCCGGTGTAGGTGATGAAGATGAGGAGGATGACGGTGGTGATGGAGCGGCGGATGTTGCGGAGGGTGCGCCAGTAGAGGGGGCGTTTGCGTTTGGTGGAGCGGCGGAGGAGTTTGGCGACTTTCTTCGGGTTTCCAAAGGATTGGGTGATTTGGTCTGGGGAGCGTCCGGCTTGGAGTGCGTCTTGGGTGTGGGCGATGAGTTCTTGGGTGATGTCGATGCGTTCGGATTTCCAGAGCTTTGTTTTGCGGACGGTGGTGTGGATGAGTGTGCGGAGTTGCTGGGGGAGGTCCGCATCGTCGAGGAGTGCGTCGGTTTGGATGTTGGGGTAGCCGCGATGGAGGACCCAGCGGGAGAGGTGGAGGAGGGGGGAGTTTTCGATGGACCAGTGCCAGAGGTGTGCGATGGTGGAATGGTTGTTGTTGCTGTCGTGGTTGTTTTCGTGGCTCATGCGGAGACTCCGATCGATCCTCCGGCTGGGCTGCCGTCTGGATTTCCGGGGAGGATGCCGAGGTTGGTCATTGCTCCGGTGAGTTTTTTCCATGCGTCGAGGTCGGCGCGGAGTTTTTTCTTTCCTTTGGTGGTGAGGTTGTAGTATTTGCGTTTACGGCCGTTGGGTGCTTCTTGCCAGTCGGCTTCGATGAGTCCTTTGGCTTCGAGGTTGTAGAGCATTGGGTAGAGGGTGGATTGTCCCATCGCGAGGACGCCGCCCGATTGTTTGGCGAGTGTTTCGACGAGTTGGTAGCCGTACATGGATTGGGAGGAGAGGAGTTGGAGGACTGCGGTTGGTCCGGCGCCTCGCATGAGTTCGCGTTCGAGTTTCATTGATGGGCTCCTGGGGCGTGTAGTTGGTTCTGTATACTATGTACGGCATAGCAAGTGAGTCGGTTTCGAATTCTTTGTAGATTTTCGAGTATTTGTTGAGCAAGGGGTGATGTGTATTGGTGCAATATTCCAGAAGAGCCGGTACAATTTGATTGTCGGCATCGGAGATTTTATGAAACTCGGAAGTATTTCGCCTCTGATCGTGGTTCTTCTGGCCGGTGTCGTCGTCCAAGCTCAGGCGGAAGGCGAATCATCGGAGTACGATTTTGGCATGGTGACAATTGGAGATGTGGGCAATCCTGCATACCCCGGCTATTTGGGTTTTCTATTGGCTGGTCGGGGGTCGGTGGATTACGAGTATCGGATTGGCCGGTCACAGATCACGACCGGGCAGTGGCTTGAGTTCTACAACATCTTCGGGACGCAGAGTGACGAGCTTGCCAGCGTGCTACTTCCAGCGGGTTGGCCATGCCGTAGGGATTTGAGTTATGATGGGCCGGGAAGAAGATATGTGTTTGCCCCTGTCGAGCTCATTGCCGAGCCGGGGCTTGTATATGCCCCAGTGAGCTGGCGGCAGGCGGCGATGTATTGCAACTGGATGCATAACGGGCAGACAAGTGATCCTGAATCGCTCCTCAATGGGGCTTATGACACATCAACCTTTGCAAGGATCAAGGTTGATGGCTTTAATATCTATACCGATCAAGCAACCCGCCATCCAGACGCACGCTATTGGATTCCATCCCTAGACGAGTATATCAAAGCGGGTAACTACGATCCAGACAAGGATGGTCAAGGGCCCGGATGGTGGGACTTTGGTTTCAGTTCTGATGATCCACCGATCTATGGGATGCCGGGGGTAGGCCATGTCGCTAGAGATCTTACTGAGGAGCAAATATCAGAACTCATTGGCGGAACAAGTACAAGGGCGGACAACATCCCATTGGGTATATACCCCGATGTGCAAAGTCCGTGGGGACTGCTTGATCTTCTCGGTGGTGACCGGGAGTTTATCGAAGAACAGGTTTGGCCAAATGGACCTCGCTCTGCTCGGTACAGCGGCAATTCAGTATTTGTAAACGGCTATGACTGGGACCGAGTGTGGAATTTCCAACCTCTCTCTCCGGTTTCTCCGGATGGTTTTCGGATTGCATCCATTGTCTTTCATCCTGCGGATATCAACGAAGATACCCATCGTGACTTTTTTGATGTTTCAGCGTTCATCTCGCTGTACAGGGAAGGTGATTTACGAGTCGATTTCGATCATGACGGGGGTTTAGACTTTGCAGATGTGGAGGTGTTCTTGAGTTTGTTTTAGGTTGGGGAACTGGGGGTGTATTGGATTGTGCTCTTTGAGGACCAGTATCGGCTTGGAATACTGGAGTTGGAGGCGATCACAGGAGGGACGCCTGTGCCACGGGTTTTTGTTGCGGGGGTTTGTGGCTTAGAATGGGGGGATGGAGCGTTCGATTCTTCATATTGATATGGATGCGTTCTTTGCGTCTGTGGAGCAGCGGGATCATCCGGAGCTTCGGGGGAAGCCTGTGCTTGTGGGTGGGGATGGGCCTCGGGGGGTGGTGGCGGCGGCGAGTTATGAGGCGCGGGAGTTTGGGTGTCGATCGGCGATGCCTTCGGCGGTCGCGAAGCGGCTGTGTCCGCACGCGGTGTTTGTGAAGGGGTCGATGGGGGTGTACAAGGAAGTGTCGAAGCAGGTGTTTGGGATTCTGGAGCGGTTCTCGCCTGCGATTCAGCCGATCTCGATTGATGAGGCGTTTTTGGATGTGTCGGGATCGACGCATTTGTTTGGGAGCGCGACAGAGATCGCGATTGAGATTCGGAGATTGGTGCTTGCGGAGACGGGGCTGACTTGCTCGGTGGGGATTGCGCCAAACAAGTTTCTTGCGAAGCTTGCGTCGGATATGAATAAGCCTGATGGGTACACGGTGATTACGACGGAGTCGGCGCAGGGGATATTGGATCCGCTGCCGGTGGATCGGTTGATGGGGGTTGGTCCATCGGCGAAGGCGCGGCTTGAGCGGATCGGTGTGAGGACGGTTGCGCAGCTTCGGAAGATGCCGGTAGAGTTGCTCGATGCGAAGCTTGGTGAGCATGGTGTTCGGTTGTCGCGGCTTTCGAGGGGGATTGATGATCGTCCGGTGCGGATGGATCGTGAAGCGAAGTCGATCTCGCACGAGCATACCTTCGCGACGGATTTGGAAGATGTTGATGAGGTGCGCGCGATCATCATGCGGCAGGCGGAGGATGTTGCTTCAAGACTGCGCAAGCATGGACGGTTCGCGAAGGTGATTACGATTAAGGTGCGGTTTGGGGATTTCGAGACGATCACGCGATCGAACACACTTGATTTTCAGACCAACGAGACGAGTGTGATTCACAGGGAATCAAGGGCGTTGTTTGATGTGTGGGCGAGGGGGTTTCGTCCGGTGCGTCTGATCGGGGTGGGTTTGTCTGGGCTGACGGACTGCGCTTCGGTGGGTGGGTTGTTTGAGACGGAGTCGAGCGAGACGAACAAGGCGATTGATCAGGCGACGGATGCGATCACGACGAAGTTTGGGAAGCATGCGTTGACGCGTGCTTCGACATTGCGTGCGAAGCCTTCGCATGGGTTGCATGGGCCGGGGTCAGATCCGGAGGGTCGTCCGGGGTGAGCTTACTCGTCTTCAACTTTCTTGAAGGTGAGCATGGTGACTGCGTTGGTGGAGAGGGTGAGGGTTTCAGGCTCTGCGTGGTAGGCGTCTGTGTTTGAGAGTAGGTGGAGGAAGCGGGATTCTTGTTGCATGGTGCCTTTGGGTTGGGGGCAATGCTTTCTGGTGGAAGCGACCTTTGAGATTTGGAGGCCGTCGATTCCTCGGCGTTCGTAGCTTCCTGAGAGTTGGTTGCATCCTGAAGATCCGGACATCCATGTGTTCCCTTCGAAGCGGATCCAGAGTGTGGTGCCTTCGATTGGTTTTTGTCCTTCTATGGAGGTGGCGATCCAGGTGGTGCCTTCGATCCAGGACCAGTCTTCTTTGGCTTGGTTGACGAGGTTGGCGTGGGGTGCGGCGTCGATGCGGATGAGCTCTTGATCGCGGTCCGCGTTTTCGCACCCTGCGGTTGTGAAGATCGCTGCTGAGAGGATTGTTGTCGTGAGTGCGGTGCTGATGAGGTGTTGGATACGCATGTTCAATGGTACGGCGGTGGATCAGGGATTTGGGTGATCGATGGAGTCGATTCCTGAGCCTTGCGCAAGGGTTTCGAGTGTGACGCGGTAGAGGAGCTGCATTTGGTCTTGGGCGATTCTTTGGCCGATGAGCGAGGACCAGTACATGGTTGCGGCGATGAGGATGATGGGGATGAGGAACTGGAGCGCCCAGGGTTGGTTGTGCATGATGAGCTGGGCGAATGCGAAGATGATGGTGAGGAATGCGAGGACGAGGAGTGAGGCGTAGACCATCATAAATCCTGTCCAGACGGCGGGGTTGGGTGAGAAACGGCCTTTGATGTGTGTGGTTTTTGAGCTTTCGTCGATCGCTTCGAGGTTGAGCCAAGGCGACCAGAAGTGGCGATCTTTGGTGGGGATGACGAGCATGAGATGGTTTCCGGCGGCTCGGCCTTCGATTGGGTGGTCGTTGTTGTCCATGATGGATTTGAGGAGATCGAGGGCGCGGGGCTGCTCGATGGGGAAGTTGAACTCGAACTTTGGTCGCATCGGTGGGAGTTGCACGGGGTGATTCCGGAGTTAGGGGTGTGGAATATGTGATTGATGATACTGAAAAAGTGTCTTGTTCACAAGAGCGGCGTGGGGGCGTGTAGGATGGGGGGTCTATTTGGAGATTGAAGATGCATATTGATGCGGTGAGTCGTTTGGAGAAGTTGATCCGGGATGTGAAGGACTTTCCGCAGGAGGGGGTGGTGTACAAGGATTTTACGCCATTGCTCAGCGATGCTGGGGCGCTGGCGCTTTCGGTGGAGCTGATGGCGAATCCGTATCGTGGGAAGGGGATCGATCTGGTGATCGGTGCGGAGTCTCGTGGGTTTATCTTTGGGATCGCGATTGCGCAGGCGTTGGCGGCGGGTTTTGTTCCGGTGCGGAAGCCTGGGAAGCTGCCGAGGGCGGTGCATCGCGCGGAGTATCAGTTGGAGTACGGGACCGATACGCTTGAGATCCATCAGGATGCGATCCCAGAGGGGGCGCGGGTATTGATGGTGGATGACCTGCTGGCGACGGGCGGGACGATGGAAGCCGCGTGCGGGCTTGTGAAGCGGGCGGGCGCGGAGATCGTTGGGATCGCGGTATTGATTGAGCTGGATTTCTTGAATGGGCGGGAACGGTTGACGCAGTACGGGGATGTGCATTCGGTGCTGCGGTACTGAGGGGAAACTGGTGTGAATCTGGCGGTGTTGGGGGGGTGTCGCTTTGGGGGTTGGGGTGTGGTGGGTCTATGATTTCATCTGGGATTCGGGCCGGGATTCGGGCCGGGTTTTTTGTTGATCCTTTGTGCGGTGCTGACCCACTGTTTGGAGCGTGAAATGTCGATGACTGGTGTTGCTGCGGAATCTGGTGTTGCTGGGCTGGGGAGCTTTGTGGGTCGTCATATTGGTCCCGATGAGAGCGATGTCGCGGCGATGCTTGCGGCGGTGGGGGCTGCTGATCTTGATGCGTTTACGGATCAGGTGGTTCCCGCGTCGATCCGGATGTCGGGTGAGCTTGAGCTTCCTGCGGCGCGGAGCGAGCGGGTGCTGCTCCGGGATCTGCGGGAGATCGCGGAGAAGAACAAGGTGTTCCGTTCGTGCATTGGGATGGGGTATGTGGGGACGGTGACGCCTGGGGTTATTTTGCGGAATGTGTTTGAGAATCCGCAGTGGTACACGCAGTACACGCCGTACCAGCCTGAGACGGCGCAGGGTCGGCTTGAAGCGTTGTTGAACTTCCAGACGATGGTGTGTGATCTGACGGGGTTGCCTCTTGCGAACTCATCGATGCTTGATGAGGGGACCAGCGCGGGTGAGGCGATGGCGATGTGCGTGTCGATCTTGCGTGATAAGCGGAAGACTTTTTATGTTGCGGATGATTGTCACCCGCAGACGATCGCGGTGGTGCAGACGCGGGGTGCTTCGCTTGGGGTGAAGATTGTGGTGGGTTCGGTGGAGTCGTTTGATCTGACGGATCCGGATGCGGCGGGTGTGCTGGTTTCGTATCCGACGACGGACGGTCGGGTCGAGTGCTACGAGAAACTGACCAATGAAGCGCACGCGAGCGGGATGATGGTTGTTGCGGCGGCGGATCTGCTGGCGCTGACACTTTTGAAAGCTCCGGGTGAGTGGGGGGATACGGGGGCGGATATTGTGGTTGGATCGGCGCAGCGGCTTGGGGTGCCGATGGGGTTCGGTGGGCCTCACGCGGGGTACATGGCGACGCGCGAGGAGCATGTGCGGAAGATGCCTGGTCGATTGGTTGGCGTGTCGGTGGATTCGCATGGGAATCCCGCGCTTCGGCTTGCGGTGCAGACGCGCGAGCAGCACATCAAGCGTGATCGCGCGACGAGCAATATTTGTACCGCACAGGTGCTGCTTGCGGTGATCGCGTCGATGTACGGCGTGTACCACGGGCCGGATGGATTGAAGGAAATCGCGCAGCGGATTCGCAAGCTGACGCAGACGCTTCGTGCGGGTTTGCTTGAGCTTGGGCATGAGATTGGTGAGGACCTTGTGTTTGATACGCTCCGCGTGAAGGTCAAGGGTGATGCGGGGGCGGTCATCAAGGCGGCGCGGGATCGTCGGATCAATCTGCGTGATTTCAATGATGGCACTGTTGGCATCACGATGGATGAGACGGGTGATGAACAACTCGTGATGGATCTGCTCGCGGCGTTTGGTGGAAGCGGGGCTGAGTTTGAATCGTTGAGCGAGAAGGCGTGGATGGAGATCCCGCCTGCGTTTGCGCGGACGAGTTCGTACATGACGCATGAGGTGTTTAATACGCACCGGTCGGAGACGGAGATGCTCCGGTACATCTCGGAGCTTCAGTCGCGTGAGCTGTCGCTGGCGCACTCGATGATTCCTTTGGGATCGTGCACGATGAAGCTCAATGCGACGAGCGAGATGGTGCCTGTGAGCTGGAGAGAGTTTGCGCACATGCATCCGTTCGCTCCGGCGGAGCAGTGCGGTGGGTACTTTGAGTTGTTCAAGCAACTCGAGGCGTGGCTCGCGGAGATCACTGGATTTGAAGCGGTTTCGCTGATGCCCAATGCGGGATCGCAGGGGGAGTATGCGGGGTTGCTTGCGATCAAGGCGTACCACGAGAGCCGAGGGGATTTGCAGCGGAATGTGTGTCTGATCCCGAACAGTGCGCACGGTACGAACCCTGCTTCGGCGGTGATCGCGGGGATGAAGGTTGTCGGGGTCAAGGTCGATGAGACGGGCGCGATTGTGTTTGACGATCTGGTCGCGCAGGCAACGAAATACAAGGACACACTCGCGGCGGCGATGATTACTTACCCATCGACCTGCGGCGTGTTTGATGACAACATCCGCGAGATGATCGATGTGGTGCATGAGCATGGTGGGATGCTGTACCTCGATGGCGCGAATATGAATGCGCAGGTTGGGCTTTGCCGGCCTGGGGATTATGGTGCGGATGTGTGTCACTTGAACTTGCACAAGACTTTCTGCATCCCGCACGGCGGGGGCGGTCCCGGCATGGGACCGATCGGGGTGAACAGCAAGCTCAAGCCGTTCCTTCCGGGGCATCCTGTGCGGGAGCCTGCGACGGGTGGTTCGGTTGGGGCGGTGAGTGCGGCGCCGGAGGGGTCGGCGAGTATTTTGCCAATCTCGTGGGTGTACATCGCGCTGATGGGCAAGCGTGGTCTCAAGCACGCGTCGCAGGTTGCGATGCTCAATGCGAACTACATGGTTGAGCGTCTTAAGGGGCATTACGACATTTTGTTCCGTGGTTCCAAGGGTCGCGTGGCGCATGAGTTTGTGATGGATTGTCGCGCGTTTAAGAAATCAGCCGGGATTGAGATTGATGACATCGCGAAGCGGTTGATTGATTTTGGGTTCCACGCGCCGACGATGAGCTGGCCTGTTCCCGGGACGCTGATGGTTGAGCCTACTGAGTCGGAATCGAAAGCGGAGCTTGATCGGTTCTGCGATGCGCTTATTACGATCCGCGAGGAGATTCGTCAGATTGAGGAGGGCGTGATGAGCCGAGAGGATAATCCGCTCAAGGGTGCGCCGCACTCGATCGCGGCGGTGGGGGCTGATGAGTGGACGCATCCGTATTCGCGTGAAGTCGCGGCGTATCCTGCGGCGCATCTGCGTCGATTCAAGTTCTGGTCGCCTGTGGGTCGTGTGGATAATCCGTATGGGGACCGGAACTTGGTGTGCTCGTGTCCGAGTGTGGCTGAGGTTTGTGAGGGGTAGGAATTGGAAATAGGATGTGACCGATTCGGGCGAGCGGTCTACGGCGTGATTATGGTTTGACGAAGGTGCCTCGTTCGCGGTCTTTGATTGGGCCGGGGAACTTGAGGGCTTTGGCGTGGGCGACGACATAGACGGCGGGGTCGAGGATGGTCGCGGCGAAGATGGATTCGTTGAGGTTTTGGAGAGCGTCGGAGCGTTTCATTTCGAAGGGTCGCATCGCGCCGGTCAGGATGACGGGGACGGCGAGTTGTTGGTCAGGGTCGGCGTTTTCGACGAGTGCTTTGTGGAGCCAGTTTCCGGTGTCGCAGAGGGTGTCGGTGCCGTGGAGGATGACGACTCCTCGGCAGCCGTTGGGATCGGTGAGGGGGTCGTCGGTTGCGGGTCCGATGACGAGTTTGACGGCGTCGAGGATTCTTGCTCGATCGGCGTCGGTGAGGTCGAGGGAGTCCTTTTGCATGAGCTGGAGGGTGTTGACCTGGGTGTCTTCTAATCGGAGCAGGCGGAGCATCTCTTGGACGACGGATGAGCGGTTGAGGAGGGTTCCCGCGTGTTCATCGTAGGTTTTCTCGATGGTTCCACCGGTTGAGATGAGCGTGATCTGGCGCATAGGTATAAGGTTATGCCTTGGACTGGTCGATGGTTGGGGTTGATGGCGTCTGTCTGGTGCTGTCGGCTGGGTTTGTTTGGTGTTTGGAGGTCGTGATGCCGGTTGTGAGTACAAAGGATGCGTATGAGCAGGCGCGGACGCTGTACGAGCAGGGCGCGTATCGCGCGGCTTACCGGACCACGAATCAGCTGTATAACAAGAACCCGCATTTTCCGCCGATCGTTGCGTTGCATGTGAGTGTCTTGTTGCGATTGCAGAAACCTGAGGAGGGGACGCGGATTGCTCGGCGTTCGCTTCGTCATATCACGCATAAGCCGCACCGGGTTGCGGTGCTCAATACGCTGTGCGAGGGGTTGACGCAGACCGGGCATCTGGATGATGCGATCGAGTTGATGCGTGATGAGATTGTGCGTCAGCCTGACGAACCGACTCTGGTGTCTGGGTTGGGGCATGTGTTGCTGCTTGGTGATCAGAAGGATGAGGCGATCGCGCTCGTTGAGGATGCGAAGAAGCGAGGGATCATGACGCTCTCGATCGCGTCGATCTTTGGGCGTGCTGTGCTTCGGTCGGATCGGCTCGAGGAGGGGATCGAGTTGATCGAGGGATTGATCGAAGAAGAGGGGGCTGGGGATCGTGCGTCTGATGGGAAGGCGTTCAACGCGCTTGGGCATATGTACGATCGCGCGAAGCGGTACGACGAAGCGATGGCGGCGTTCACCAAAGCGAATGACTTGGTGCCTGCGGTGTATGTTGAAGAAAAGATCGCGGCGCAGGTGCAGCATCTGAAGAACTCGTGGACTGCTGAGCGGTTTGAGGGTGTGGAGCGACCAGCGGTGGGGGTGCCTCGTCCTGTGTTTATTGTGGGGATGCCTCGGTCTGGGACGACGCTGACGGAGCAGATTCTTGATGCGCATCCGCTTGCGTATGGCGCTGGGGAGCTTGGTTTGATTTCCGAGTTGTTCCGTCAGGTCGCGCCGAATCCTGATAATCCGTACCAGACTGGACCAGAGGAATATGACTCGAAGATGATCGCGGATCTTGCGAAGATTTATCGTCGAGAGACGATGGCGATGGCGGAGAATCCGTCGGTCGAGGTGATCGTTGACAAGGCGCCGATGAACTTTTGGTATCTCGGGATGATCGCTCTCGCGTTCCCTGATGCGAAGATCATTCATTGCATTCGGGAGCCGAGGGACAACTGTTTGTCGTGCTTCTTCCAGGCACTCAATCCGGGACATTCGTACAGCTTTGATCTTGGGAACTGTGGTCGTTTCTATCGGCATTACCGTGAGATCACGGATCACTATTCACAGGTGCTTCGGGATGATCGGGTCGGGGTGCCGATCTTTGATAATCATTACGAGCACACGGTCGCGGATCAGGAGGGGAAAACGCGGGCACTGCTGGACTTTGTGGGGCTGGAGTTCGATGAGGCGTGTTTGAACTTCCACAACAGCGGACGGGTTGCGCTGACACTGAGTAATGATCAGGTGCGGCAACCGATTTATAAATCCTCGACCAAGCGGTATGAACGCTATGCTGGTCATCTCGATGCGTTGATCGAGGGGCTGGGCGATATGATTGATGAGCCTGCGACGAAATAAGTAGAATTCGTATGAATGCGTCCCGATGCTTCGGGATTGATGAAATCAACTGATACGACAAGCGAGAACCTTCCATGCAACCCAATACCCAGCAGCAACAACCAACCCCCAAGGACTTCTTTGAGCAAGCGAAGCGGCTGCTCGCGGTCGGTGATGTATTTGAAGCGTCGAAGCGTGCGGGCAAGCTCCGGGCGCACTTCCCTGAGGAGCCTCCGATTCTTGCGATTCATGGTTTCACGCTTGCGAAGCTGGGGGCGCATGGGCCTGCGATTGCGGATATGCGGAAGTCCTCACGGCTGACTTTGCAGTCGCTTGAAGATGGGGATGAGGATGATCAGTCACGCCCGCGGGTTGTGGATCAGTATGTGCATCTGCAGACGGAGATCGGACGCTCGCTCACGGCGCTTGGAGAGTTCGAGGACGCGATGGACGAGATCGAACTTGCGATCGCGATGGACCCTGATCGTGCGGATACCGTGAGTGCGAAGGCGGAACTGCTCTCAGCGATGGGTCAGAGCGACGAAGCGGTTGCGCTGCTTGAAGATGGACTGGCGCGGAAGCTCGATGAGATCCCGCTGATGATCGGGATGGCGAAGGTTCTCGATGAAGCTCCGAAAGCGGATGAAGTGCGGATGAAAGCGTGCGCACAGAAGCTCGGGGTGCTGTGCGACGAGGTTGGGCTCGCGGCGGGTGAACTGATGTCGATCCTGCGTGCGCACGGCACGATGTGCGATCATCTTGGTGAATACTCCGATGCGTACAACTCGTTTAGACGCGCGGCGAAGCTGCGGCGCGGCGGCTACAACGCTGAACTGCACGCGAAGATCGCGAACAAGATTATGGGTCAGTGGACCGCGGATCGGATCGCGAAACTGGTCCGTCCTGAAATCGAGATCGGTGCTCGGCGGGTGCTGCTCGCGGGATCGTCGATGTCTGGGATGGTTGAGGTTGAGGCGCTGCTTGAGCGGCTTCCCGATGCGATCGCGGTTGGTCCGATCGAATCGCTCGGGATGATCTGCACGACAGGGATGAACTCCGCGAAGGGTGTGCTTCGAGCAGTGGTGCCGACTCCTGACGGGCATCGCGGCGATCAGCTCGCGAAACTCGCGGGGACTTATAGCTCGCACTGCGATACCGCGGCGCAGATGGGTGGGATGATTACGATTGATTCACATCCGCACAACCTGCCTTTGATGGGGGCGGCGGCTTCGGCACTGCGTGGGGTGCGGATCATCAACTGTCGTCGTGATCCGATTGAGCATGCTCTCGCGATCTACTGTGGTGAGATGGCGGGGAACCATCCGTATGCGGGTGACTTGCTCGCAACTGCGGCGTATGTCAAGGACTGTGATCGGATGATGGATCACTGGATCGATGCGCTCAACGACGAGCGCGTTGGTGCGAAGGTCATTGATGTGCAGTACGAGCAGCTGATGAATGATCCGGTCGCGGTGCTCCATCAGTTGGGCGATGCGCTTGGAGTCGCGGTCAGCGATGACATGGCAGCGGGGCTTGAGGCGACTCGGGCGAAGGGGCCAGGTTCTCATGCTTCGGAGTACGGCAGCGCGAGCAAGACGCTCCGTGAGTTCTTCGCTGGGGATTGATCCGTTTGGATTGAGAACTGCAGATTATTCTTGAGGACCGCACTGGCAGCCTGGTTTGCTGCATCCGCTGTCGCTGCATGCTTCTGGAACTGGGCGTGGTCCGAGGAATCGTTCTGTCTTCGCGTTGATGAACCACGCGTGTCGTTCGAGGTGCCAGCAGTTGTAGACGGCGAGTGTGTGGATGGAGACTGGGCCGTGGTCTGGGTGGAGTCCGGTGCGTTCCCAGTCGGATGCGTCGAGTTGGTAGAGGAAGGCGATGAGCCATGATCTGAGGGTGTGGATGGTTGCGACATCTCCACCGATCGGTGGGGACATGGTGGAGCCTTGGGTGCAGCCGTAGATTGCGGAATCGACGAATGCGTGCTCGTCGAAGATCGCGAGGGTGGGGCTTTCTTCAGCGTAGATCTTTCGAATTCGTGTTGCGAAGACCATCTCGACATCAGCGAGGTGTCCGAGGACGACGCGGATTGGCCAGAGTCCGATGTTCGCGTCGGGGGTCCATGCTTGATCGAGTTGTTCGTTTGAGAGTTCGAAGATGCGTGGGTCGATGGATTCGACACCGATGCGCATGCGGGCGATGAGTTGATCGATGGTGAGTTGCTTGAGTGCTTTGATGGAGGTGGGGGAGGGGTTGGACTGGGTCTGGTCTTGAGTCTGATTTTGGGATTGGTTGGTCTGGTTGGTCATGTTGGTCATGCGGGAATGTTAGTCGCGGTTATTGGATGAACCAGCGGAGTTTGTAGTTGCCTTGCTCGAAGGAGACATCCATCCCGCTCCAGAGGAGTTCTCGGCCAACCCTTGAGACTTGGAGGCGGAAAATATTTGTTCCGACTGCGTTGGGGTAGAGTCCAGGTGTGCTTTCTCCCATCGGCATGAAGTGGAAGAGGCGGTAGACATCGCGTTTGCGGACGAGGAGTTCGTCGAACGCGATTCGTGGATCGAGTCCTCGCTGCTCGAACTCGTCGATGGTGATTTGTGAGAGGATCTGCTCAACGAATAGGTCGCGTTCTTCGTATTCGAGCGCGTGGATGATGTGGTTCATCAGGTGTTTGATGGATTTGGCGTAGAGGGTGACATTGCCCTGTTCATCTTCAGCGCGGATTTGTCCTCCCGGAACGCCGAACACGGGATGGACTTTGGAGGGATCGACAGGCTTGGTGTTTCCCTCTTGTTTGTCTTTGAGTTTCGAGAGGAGACCGGTTCTGCTGACCTCGGTGCGGTATTGGGCGCAGGAGGAGATTGGGAGGATCAGCATGACGCCGCAGAGGAGTGCGGCGGTGAGTTGTGCACTGCTTGGTGTGATGTCTCGTGGGCTTGGGGTCATCGTTCTTCTGATACGGGTGTTGACGCGATCGGTTCGACGGTGATGTAGGTCGGATCTGGAGAATGTCGTGACCAGCATGCGTGGAGGGCTGGATCGGTGGTGGGTTGGGTTTCAGAATTCTCTGAATCCTCGGTTGGTTGGATCCAGTGTGTGCCAACCGAACCGGGGCGGTTGAGCGCGGCTCGTGCGATGAGTCGAGCGGTGAAGAGGAGGTTCTGGACTTCCCAACCATCGGAGGAATCGAAGACTTTGTCGAGCGTGTAGCGTCCCCAGAGGTCGAACATGTCGCACGCATCAGCGAGTTGGGTCCGTGTGCGGGAGATTCCTGCGTTGTACCACATGGTCGAGCGGAGCGACGAGCGGACATCGGTGAGGTCGAGTTGAGCGTGGGTGCTTGGTTGGATGGATGAGATGACTTTGGAGGGGGTTGGTGGGGTGCCGCTGCGATCCGCGGCGTGTTGTCCTGCGATGGCGCCCATGACCAATCCTTCGAGGAGGGAGTTGGATGCGAGTCGGTTGGCGCCGTGGAGTCCGGTGCAGGAGGTTTCACCGATCGCGTAGAGGTTGGGGATATCGGTCGCGCCGGTGAGGGATGTTTTGATGCCCCCGATTTGATAGTGCGCGGCTGGGTGTACTGGGATCGGGTCGGTCTCTGGGTTGATGGAGAAGGAGTCGAGGGTGGACCAGATGCTTGGGAAGCGTTCTTTGAAGTTCGGGATGTGCTGGCAGTGGAGCCAGACATGTTTGCCTCCTTGGAGGGCGAGTTGTTGGGAGATGGCGCGGGAGACGACATCGCGAGGGGCGAGTTCCGCGAGCGGATGGATCGCGGGCATGAAGCGGTCGCCGGCATCGTTGAGGAGATGTGCGCCTTCTCCACGCACGGCTTCGGAGATCAGCGAGCGTGGTGCGCCTGGGATGTAGAGGGTGGTCGGGTGGAACTGGACGAACTCCATGTCTTGGAGCGTTGCTCCGGCGCGGTACGCCATCGCGATGCCGTCACCGGTTGCGATGGGTGGGTTTGAGGTTTCTCGGTAGACCTGTCCTGCTCCTCCGCACGCGAGGATGGTGGTGCGTGACCAGATGACTTGTAGGCCGTACTTTGGGTGCCAGGTGATGGCTCCGAGGACCGGGGCGCCTGGGTCGTTGGAAGGTGTGAGGAGGTCGATCGCGAAGCAGTGGTCGAAGAAGCGGATGGAGTCGTGCTGGTTTGCTTTGTTGGTGAGGGTGTGCTGGATTTCGATTCCGGTCGCATCACCTCCGGCGTGGTAGATGCGGTTCGCGTTGTGTCCGCCTTCGCGTCCTGGGGAGAGTGTGTTGGTGCTGTCTTTGTCGAAGCTTGCGCCCCATTCGATGAGTTCATTGACAAGGTCTGGGCCGTCGGTGCAGATGAGATTTACCGCTGCTGGATCGCACATCCCAGCGCCTGCGGTGAGTGTGTCTTGGATGTGCGCTGCGATGGAATCGTCGTAGGTGTTTTGGTTTTTGAGGACTGCAGCGATGCCGCCTTGCGCCCAGTAGGTGTTGGTGGTGTTGATCTCGTCTTTGGTGCAGACGATGACCTCTCCAGCATCCGCGGCGGTGATCGCGGCGCGGAGTCCAGCGACTCCTGATCCGAGCACGAGGGTGTCGCAGAAAATCTGAGGGAGGAGCCCTGTCCGGAAGGGGATGAGGTAGCGTTGGGATTCGAAGTGCGTGCTCAAGTGGGCTCCAGTGGTGATTTGACCGGTGCTTCTATTCTAGGTTGTTCAAGTCGGGGGCGGCGTGAATCGCTGAATCTTGCCCAGTGGTGTTCTAGAGTTGTTCAATGAGCAAATCAGCAGCAAAGATCAATGTCATGATGAAAAAAGCACATGTTGCGATGCAGCATGAGCAGTACGGGGCGGCGTTGATCCTCTATCGCAGGGCGTATGCGCTGGACAAGAATGACCATGGGATTATGTTCCGGCTTGGACATGTCTTGGTGACCGCGGGTTTTGGGGAAGAAGCGGTTGAGGTGCTCAAGCGAGCGGTCAAGAAGAAGCCGGGGGATGTGGATTCGCTGATTTTGTTGTCTACGGCACAGCTACTGACTGGGGATGTGGAGGGGATGCACGCATCGCTGAATAAAGCGAGTTCGTGGGATCGGGGGCATGGGTTGGTGACGCTCACGCAGGTGGAGGCGTATCTGGATTCGGGGAAGACGGATGAGGCGAAGGCGGTGCTCGATGCGCTTGCGGATATTGCTGAGCCGCATGAGTTTGTGTGGATGGCGCGGGCGCGGTTTGCGCGGGATACGAAGGCGTATGGGGACGCGATTGATATTTACCAGAAACTGATTGATGCGCCGGGGACTTCGGATTCTTGTCGTCGATCAGCGATGTACGAGTTTGGGTATGTGCTGGATCTGACTGGTGAGTATGACCGCGCGTGGGAGAAGTTCTCGCTTGCGAACGCGGGGCATATTCCTGGGAAGGTTGACGATGTGAAGTCGATCCAGAGTGTGTGGACTCCGGAGGTGATCGCGGGGTTGCCTCGCTCGACGATCCACGATGAGCGTCCTGTGATGATCGCGGGGACTCCCCGATCCGGGACGACGCTGATGGAGCGTGTGATCAATGCGCACCCGCTCGGATCGAGTGTGGGGGAATGTCCGTTGATGCTGCAGATGTACGCTCGGACGATGGTGGGGAATCTGGATCAGGAGAAGGTGGATTCGTACGCGAAGGAGTATCTGGATCTGCTTGACGAGCGTGTTGGCGAGGGACCCACTCGTATTATCGATAAGCACATGGGCGCGGAGAAGGATTTGGGGTTGATCAGTTGTGTGCTTCCTGGGGTGCGGGTGATTCAGGCGCTGCGTGATCCTCGGGATTGTTGCTTGAGTGCGTACTTCCAGAACTTCGGGAACAATGTGTCATATTCGCGGGATCTGACGACGATGGGGCGCCAGTATGTGGTGTATCGGGAGATGATGGAGTATTGGAAGGAGCACCTGTCGATTCCGGTGTATGTGAGTGTGTACGAGGAGTTTGTGGCTGATCCCGAAACGAGCACGCGGTCGTTGTTGGAGTTTTTGGGGATTGAGTTTGATGATTCGACCCTGAAGTTTTACGAGAGCAAGGACCATGTGAATACGCGGAGTTCGATGCAGGTTCGCAAGCCGGTGTATAAGACGAGTACGCAGCGGTGGAAGAACTATGAGAAGCACTTGGGGCCGTTGCTCAAGGTGCTTGGGCCGTACGCGGATGGGGTGATGGCTTGAATCTATTGTGGGCTGGTGAATCTTGTTGGTGAAGGCACTAAAGTGGGTTCATGGCGAAATCTTCTGCAAAGCTCGAAAGTCTGATGCGTCAGGCGTATGCCGCGACTCGACAGGAGCACTATGGGTCGGCGCTGCTGATGTATCGCAAGGCGCTCTCGCTCGACAAGAACGACGCGAACATCATGTTCCGCTTGGGGCATGTGCTTGTGATGTCCGGGTTTTATGACGAAGCGATCGAGGTGCTGAAAAAAGCGGCGAAGCGCCGTTCGCATCACTTGGAGACTCTCGCGTTGCTCTCGCAGGCGCAGCTGTCGGTGGGGGATCTGGATGGGATGCACGCGACGCTGACCAAAGCGCTCTCGCGGGATCCGAGTCATGGGCCTTCGTTGATCGCGAAGATCAATGCGTATCTCGACTCTGGTTTGTTTGATGAAGCGAGGGAACTGCTCAAGACTGTTGAGGATGTTTCTGATCCGCATGTGCTTGTGGTGATCGCTCGGGCTCGCTTTGCTCGTGAGACGAAGGACTACGCGACAGCGGTTGATCTGCTTGAAGGGGTGATCGCGGATGCTGAGGTGGGTGCGGATTACAAGCGGACCTCGCGGTTTGAGCTTGGTAATGCGTTCGATAAGATGGGTGAGTTTGACCGCGCGTTTGAATGCTTTGTTGCCGCGAACGGGGCGCACAACACTGGGAAGACTGTGCACAGTGAATCCGTGCAGAGCGCGTGGTCTTCGGAGGTGCTCGCGAGGATTCCCAATTCGACGATTTACGACGAGCGTCCCGTGTTGATCGCGGGGATGCCTCGCTCTGGGACGACGCTGACGGAGCGGGTGATCAGCTCGCATCCGCGCGGGGCGAGTGTGGGGGAGTGTCCGCTGCTGCTGCAGATGGTGAATCGGACGATGGCGAGCAATCTGGATCAGGATCGGATTGATTCGTACGCGAAGGAGTACCTCTCGCTGCTTGATGATCGTGTTGGGGTGGACGCACTTCGGGTGGTCGATAAGCATATGGGGACGGAGAAGGACCTCGGTTTGGTGAGCAAGGTTCTGCCTGGGGTGAAGGTGATTCATGCGCTGCGTGATCCGCGGGATTGTTGTTTGAGCGCGTACTTCCAGAACTTTGGGGCCAATGTGTTGTTCTCGCGAGATCTGGGCTTGCTTGGGTCGCAGTATGTGCATCATCGGGAGATGATGGATTACTGGACGCAGCGGCTTGAGATTCCTGTGTTTACCAGTGTGTACGAAGAGTTTGTGAGCGAGCAGGAGCGGCACACGCGAGACCTGCTCGACTTTATCGGCATCGAGTTTGATGAAGCGTGTTTGCGGTTCCATGAGAGCGGGGGGCATGTGCATACCGCGAGTTCGATGCAGGTTCGTCAGCCGGTGTATCAATCGAGTAAGCAGCGTTGGAAAAACTATGAGCGGCATCTTGGTCCGCTGCTTGATGCGCTTGGGCCGTATGCCGATGGTGTGATGGCGAGCAGTGGTATATCGGATGGGAGTCTTTGAAGATATGAGTTCCTTTCACAATCCAATGTCGAGTCATGCAGGGATCATCGAGCGTGTCCGTTCGTTGCTCGCGGCGTCTGAGTATCCAACAGCGATCGCGATGCTGCGTGAGCAGCTTGAGAAGACGCCTCGTGATCCGCAGGTGCTGCGGATGCTTGGGTATTCGCTGATGTTGTTTGATCAGAGCTCTGAAGCGGTTCGGCACTTGGAGTTTGCTGACAAGCTCAATCCGGGTGATCCCGATACGCTGTGTGATCTTGCGATGTTGTATCGTCGTCTTGATCGGTTGGGTGATGCGCACAAGGCGCTCGATCAGATTCTGCGCGTGAGTCCGGGGAATGGCCGAGCTGTAGCGCTCAAGGCGCGGGTGCTGCAGTCTCGTGGGCAATCGGAGAAAGCGATGGGGATTGTCGAGCAGGCGCTCGAAGTTTCTTCGCGTGATCCCGCGATTGTGATGATCTATGGCACGCTTGCTCGGGAGCTCAAACGGCAGGGGCCTGCGATTGATCTGATCCGTGCGACGCTTGAAGATTCGTCGATCGAGCGGGTCCGTCGCAGCGAGTTGTTGTTCTCGCTTGGGCACCTGCTCGATTCGGTTGGAGAGTATGACGATGCGTTCGCGGCGTTTGATACCGCGAACAAGATGACCGATCCGGGAAAAGCGGTGGACTTTGACATGCATCTTGGTCGTTGGTCTAAGGATGCGGTTGAGGGGCTTGCTGTGCAGCCGATTGATGGTTCGAGGTGTGTGTTGGTGGTGGGGATGCCTCGTTCTGGAACGACGCTGACGGAGCAGGTGATCGGGGCGCATCCGCAAGCGGGCGGTGTTGGGGAGAGCCCAATCATGAACGAGATCTTTGGTTCGAAGGGGCCTGAAGATTTGAGCGATGAGATTCTTGCATCTGGTGGGAAGCGGTATCTTGCTTCGTTGAAGTCTGCGTATCCTGATCCCAAGATATTGCGTGTGATTGATAAGATGCCTGAGAACTATTTGTTCCTTGGGCCGATCACGCGGATGCTCCCTGGGGCGAGCATTGTGCATTGCACGCGTGATGCTCGGGACACCTGTTTGTCGATCTATTTCCAGCGTTTTGGTCCCGGTTTGCGATACGCGAACGATCTTGCGATCTGCGCGGAGCAGTATCTCGGATATCTGAAGACGATGGAACATTGGGGCGAGGTGATCGATGCGCCGATCTTTGAGTCTCGCTACGAGGAGTTGACCGCTGATCCTGAGCCGAGGGTTCGGGCGATGCTTGACCATATCGGTCTTGAGTTCAACAAGGCGTGTTTGGAGCATCACAAGAGCAAGTCTTCGGTGCACACCGCGAGTGCGGGGCAGGTGCGTCAGCCGTTGTACAAGACGAGCAGGCAGCGGTGGAAGAACTATGAAAAACACCTCGGGCCGATGCTCGAGGTGCTTGGGGATGTTGAATAAGTTGTGATTGACCTTGCGGTCGATTGATCCTCAGCGATTATTCGTCGGTGATCTCGGTCGCTGGGGTTGGATCGGTTTCTTCTGCTTGGTTGGCAGCGTCGAGTTCTGCTTTGAGCTGCTGTGCTTCTGCAGCCGCGGCGGCGGCTTCCGCTTGCTCCGCTTCGATCTGAGCGGTGATCTCTTCGAGTGTTGGGAGTCCCATGTGGATGCGGACCGCATCGGTGATGTCGACCGCTTCTGGTGGGGTGACGAGAGGGCGAGCGAGGATCTCTTGGGTCACGCCTGTGAGGGTTGAGGTCTGGACAAGGTCTGCTCCGCGGCGGGTGGAGAGGACAAAGGTGTATCCCTCTTGTGCGGAGACTTCGTTGGTCGCGGCGTGGATGGAGACATACGCATCAGCGATCTGGTTTGCGAGGAGTTGTTGGTAGCCGTTGTTGATCTGGTTGGTTGCTTGCTGGATCTGCTGGTTGACCTGCTGGTACTCGCTGATGAGGCGAGCGGCTTGCGGGTCGTCTTGCGAGATGCCTTGCATTTGGGTTTGGATCCCGAGGAGGCGTTGTTCGTACTGGGTGATTTGTGCGTTGCCGTCGGCTTCGAACTGTGCGCGCTGCGCGCTCGCGTCATCGGACATGATGAGGATGTCCACGAGGTGGTAGATATCGACGACGCCGATCTCTCCCTGACCGATGGTGCGTGCTTTGGTGCCTGTCGCGGGTTGTGCGATGATCGCGCCAGCGATGACGAATGCGGCGATGAGGATCGCGATGGGGAATGAACGATTGGAAGTCATGTCGTGTGCTCCGTTTGGAGGGTTGTGTGTGTCTGAAATGAGTAGAAGTGTACGCATCGCGGGTCGAGGGGTTCGGGGATGACTACCCTTGATTTCTCGTAGGTTTGTTCTATTTGATGATGAAGGATGTGATATGCGTGACCAACGGCTTGATAAGCTCGCAGAGGTGATTGTTCGGTATTCCACGAAGGTGAAGAAGGGCGATCTGGTCGCGATCGGTGCGGACCCGATCGCGCTGCCGATGATCGAGGCGGTGTACGCGGCGGTGCTCAAAGCGGGCGGTCATCCGTTCTGGTCGATGCGGAACTCCACCTTCGCGGATCTGTTGTACGAGCATGGGTCTGAAGAACAACTCAAGTTTCTCAATCCCGTCGAGATGTTCTTGACGGAGACGGTCGATGTGAGCATCGGATTGTGGGCGGATGTGAATACCAAATCACTCTCGCGGGTGGATTCCAAGAAGCTCGCGATGCACCGGGTTGCCAATGGTCCTCGGATGGACACCTTCTTGAAGCGAGCCGCGGCTGGGAACCTGCGATGGTGCGGGACACAGTTCCCGACACTCGCATCCGCGCAAGACGCGGAGATGTCGCTGGCGCAGTACGAGAAGTTTGTCTTTGAAGCCGGACTCCTCCACCTCCCCGATCCCGTCGCGGCGTGGGAAGAAATCCATGTGCGCCAACAACGCGTGTGCGATTTCCTCCAGACCAAGGACGAGCTGCACTTCAAAGCACCAGCGAAAGATGGGCACGACGGGACGGACCTTGTCGTTGATGTGGACAAGAGCAAATCGATCTGGGTCAACTGTTCCGGAGGCGAGAACTTCCCGGACGGCGAGGTCTTCTGTGGCCCTCAAAACGCGAACGGTCATGTCAACTACACCTTCCCCGGCGTCTACAACGGACGCGAGGTCGAAGGCATCCGGCTGGTCTTCAAGGACAACCGAGTCGTGGACGCGAGCGCGAAGAAGAACGAGGAGTTCCTCTTCGCGATGCTTGATCAGGACGAGGGCGCTCGCAACATGGGAGAGATCGCGATCGGGACGAACTATTCCATTAAGGAGTTCACCAAGAACACGCTCTTTGATGAGAAGATCGGAGGCACCTTCCACGCCGCGGTCGGGATGGGGTACCCAGAGTCAGGATCAACCAACGAGTCCGCGCTGCACTGGGACATGGTCTGCGACCTGAGAGAAGGCGGCGAGATCCTCGCGGACGGCGAAGTGATTCACAAAGACGGCAAGTTCCTGAACCCGGATTGGCCGGGGAATGAGTGAGGGGTTTATGTTGGACTGTGAAAAGGGTGCTGTCAAACAAGTCTTAGATCGCACCACTCTATCAGATACCGCGGACTCTATACGTGAAGTGATCGAGTTTGAAGTCGATTACGGAACACATGTATTCAAGCGTCTTATAGGCAAGAGTGATTGTACAAAATCTGGGGTTGCAAACTTAATCTACCGCCATATTCTTGATCTTCATGACGCAGTTTCAATCTTGCTAGGCCGTGATTCTGACGATCCAGCATTAGTGTTGATCCGTGCGCAGTTTGAGGCGATGCTTGCTCTGTTTCATGTCATTACTGACACGTCAGACAAATACGCTCGATCGTACATGTTTGATAAGTTGCTGGACGAGCTCTCAGCATGTGATAAGGTAATTGACTCCGTTGAAGGTGAGTCTGTTCCCGATCCGGATTCCGTGGATTTTGTTGTTTATCAAGTACACAAGCAACACTACGATCAAGCGAAAGCAGATAAAGACAAACTACTTGTGCGTTTAGCAAGTGATTTTTATTCTGACGTCTCTGCTGCAAGATCAAAATTGAAGTCAAAATATCCAAACTGGTTTTCTTTGTTCGGTGGTCCAGATCGAATTAGAGGTTTGGCAGAAGTTCATGGTCAACTTGTTGCGTATGACAGTCTCTATGGTTCATTTTCTCGATATGCACATGGGAAGTCTGCCATGAATTTTCTCGATAAAATTGATGGCCATGGAGTGATAAAGGCACTTAGGTCCGGCCGTTCTTCGGCTGAAATGGCAATCAGTGCACATACTTATTTTTGCAAAGCTACCGAACTGGTAGTTGAGAACCTGCTGCCTGATCAATTGCAGCAGTACTACGCATGGAGGCTCAGGTGTACTCAAAAATCTGCATGGCTATTGAGTTTGAACAAACCCACTGATGCTTAGAAATGGTGCCTAGTGCCTTGACTAGCACTTCTTGAGTGCCGCCGGAATCGGGCGCGTAGTATCAACCCGTCTGTCCGTTGTTCCCTGATTGAGAGATTCCCATGAACGCGATTGATGTCCTTCGTTCCACGTACACCACGAGCCGGATGGTGCTCAAGAGCTATGTCTCGGACCTCTCGGATGCGGATCTGATGAATCGTCCGCATCCCGAGTGCAACCACCTCGCGTGGCAGCTGGGGCACCTGATCGCTTCGGAGTGTCTGTTTATCGAGCAGTTGTCGCCGGGACACGCGTTCTCGCTGCCCGAGGGGTTCGCGGAGCAGTACTCGAGAGCGGGGCAGAGCGACAACGACGCGAGCCATTTCCTGAGCCGGGACGAGTACCTGAGCTTGCTCGATCAGGTGCAGGAAGCGACCTTCAGCGCGCTGGACAACACCACCGAAGCGCAGCTCGACGAGGAAGGTCCAGAGATGTTCCGTCCGATGTTCCCGACCAAGGGCGCGGTGTGGGTCATCGTCGCGACGCACAACATGATGCACGCGGGTCAGTTCGTCCCCGTCCGTCGCGCCTGCGGCAAAGACGTGGTGATCTAAACCACCGCCGACGAAACCAGTTGATTGAATCCGGATTCTATTTTACGGACAGCCTTTCCCGAACGACGCGAGGTACGCCGAGACGTCGAGGAAGTTGAAGCTGCCGTCTTCTTCAAAGTCCGCGATCGAGTCCTGGTTCCCGAACGCGGTCAGGAACGCGGAGACATCGAGGAAGTTGAGGTCGCCCTCGCCTGTGAGGTCCGCGGGACAGACCAGCGATTGGATGTTGTAGATATACACCGCGCCGAAGGAGCCGACGATGAGGTCGCTTCCGTCGAGCGAGACCGAGTCGCCGAAGAATCTGTTGCGTGTTGTATCGCTGGGGAGGAGCTTGGCGAGTTGGTCTCCAGTCTGCAGTTCGAACAGGTACACGGACCCAACGCGCAGGACCTCGTCCTTGTCCTCGTTCTCAGCGCCCACGGCGATGAACCCATCGCTGATCGAGATCGATGCGCCGAAGTATTCATACTCCTCAGGAGTGTCGGGGAAGACCTTGGCGATCTGATCGCCGGTCGTGGTATCAAACAGGTACATCGCTCCGGCGTATGAGCCGTTCTCGTAGTCGCGATCCGCGCCGACGGCGACCACGCCGTCTCCCAGCGCGATGTTGGTCCCGAGACTGTGGTTGATGTGCCCGTCATCTGCGAGGAACTTGTGGAGCTGTTGTCCAGTGTTGAGATCAAAGAGATAGACCGCTCCAGAGGAAGGCCCGTTCGCGTCGTGCCCCGATGCACCCACGGCGACCTGTCCGTTGTGGATCGAAACCGACAACCCAAAGTAATCGCTCGGCATCCCGTCCTCCGCGAGCAGCTTGCGGAGGAACGTTCCCGTCTCCGCGTCAAAGAGGTAGACCGATCCGGAGTAGTCACCGTTGTCGTCGTCGTAGTACGATCCGACCGCGAGGATGCCGTCCTTCATGGACAGCGATCTCCCGAACGCATGGACATTGCTCGAATCCGTGGGGCTGAGCGTGTAGAGCAGCGAGCCGTCGGTTGCGTCGTAGACCTTGACGGATCGGGTGTATACGCCGTTGTCGTTGGTCGTGACACTCGCAGCGATCTTCCCATCCTGAATCACTGTCCGAGGACCAAAGTTCAGGATCGACCCACCCTCGCCTGGAGAGATCTCGAACCCATCCTGCGGATTCGAGAGCTTGTGCGCATACGCAACGCCGTACTCAGCGCCCTCGTTGTCGTAGTACGACGCGCCGACGGTAAAGAGCCCATCATGGATCGAGACGAGCTGCCCGTAGCTCTGGTCCGCCGGTAGATCTTTCGGGGTGAACCGCATATCTTCGAAATACGGCTGCGCAGAAGCAAGCGTTACAAAGAGAATCGGGAACGCTGGGGAAAGAACGCGTGTCAACATCGTGCTCGTCATCATGATCAACTCCTGGAGATATGTGTATATGTATCCACGGATATTGTAATTCATCCAGTCCTGTGCCGCAATCACTATTTTGAGGATCTACGCCTGCTTCAGTTTCAGTGATGGCTGTTTGAATGCCCCCATCCCGCCCGTATCGGGGAGGTCCAGATCAGGGACATTCGCGAACGGGATGCGCCGTGGAGCCGAGTCCTTGCCCTCGTGCATCGCGCCGTAGTAGATGGACGCGTGCCCGTGCTTGCGGTTGATCTGGTCCATCGTGTGCGCCAGATTCGTCTGCTTGCGATCCTGCGCAAACAACGGCTGCTCGATCTGCGAGTCGCGCACCAATCCCCCAAGCGTCACACCAACGCAGAAGATGAACGGATGGGGCTGCAGCTTCCACAGTTGATCCAGATGATGCAGCAGACGCACCGTGTCCTGACACGGTTCGAGGTTCACATACGCGACCCACGACGGCGCTTCGATCGGTTTGATGTTGAGCGTCAGTTTCGTGCACCAGAACCCCTCGTGCCGCATCCGAGCCGCGGCTTTGTGCAGCAGACGGATCGCAACGGAGCGTGCTTTCTCCGCTTCGCGGAGTTCCGGAGCGAGCACATGCTGATGTCCGCAGTTGCGCCGTTTGGTCGCGGCGATGTGCGGATCGTCCCCTTTGAGCCAGTGGTACCAGACTTCTCCCAGCACCCCTCCCCACGCTTTGCGGAGTGTTTGTTTGGAAGCGCTGCAGAGTTGTCGTGTCGTGTGGATGCCGTAGCGGTGGAGGCGGTTGCGGATGCCGTCGGCGATCCCTGGGAAGTCGGTGATGTCGAGGGCGTGGAGTCTTTCGGGGATGTCCTTGCGTTCGATGACGACGAGACCATCGGGTTTCATCATGTTCGATGCGGTTTTGGCGAGCATCCGATTGGGCGCGATCCCGATCGAGCAGCGGAGGTATTCTCCAGCGATCTCACGGATCGCGCGTTTCATCCCCATCGCGAGCTCGCGCGCACGATCGATCTCGCGATCAGGTCCCGTGAGTTTGAAGCTCATCTCATCGATGGAGTAGACGCCTTGGACGGGATAGACGGTGTCCACGGCTTCGAGGATTTTGTGGTGCGCCTTGATGTACTCGTCGGGACGCGCGAGGACGAGGGTGATACCGGGGCATTTCTCGTGCGCTTCGCGGACGCCGCAGCCGGTCTTGATCCCGAAGTGCTTCGCTTCGTAACTTGCGGCGATGCAGCAAGTTGAGTCGCAATCGTTGGGGATGATCCCGATGGGGCGACCACGCAGGTGGGGCTGGAGCTGCTGCTCGACGGATGCGAAGAATGAGTTGAGGTCGAGGAAGAGGATCATTCCTAAAATATACCGAACAAAATGGCTTTGTCAAATTATTTGTACGGAATATGATTGGGTATTTGCGAGCGGCAGGCATTCGGGGGTAGGGGCTTTTGATTTGACAGGAATCGGATAGACTGGAGGCGAGAATTGGCTGATTGATCACGAGAGGGAGAGATGATGTTTGGACATGGAATGATCGGATATGGGGTTGTCGGATGCGTGGCGATCGGGACACTGGGTGCGTCGGCGTGGGGGCAGGCATCGCCAGTACGGTCGAGCATCGAGTCGTTTGCCGATATTGGTCTCACGGTTGTTGATGAAAGCGACGAGTCGCAAGTCTTCGACGAGCAGCTTGATACGAGTGACGATCTCGGTCCTGTGATTGCCAGCGCGATGATCAGCTCAGCGCAAGGGACATACCTCGCATCGTCGCAGACCTCCACGAGTTTCGTGGATGCGGACCAAGGCGAGTTCAACGGCGTGATTCAATACGAGGGGAATCGCGCTCCGGGGGAGATCAAAGCACAGAGCTACCAGCACACACTGACCTCGAAGTTCGAGTACGACTTCACGATCCCGTCCGATGGGATCTTTCATGTGTCGGGGTTGCTGTCGAATCCGGGACCATCACCGGTCGAGTTCTACGCGTTGGTCCGCGTGTACGCGGAGAACACAGCGGGGGGCGGATTTACAGGGGCGTTCTTTGAGCAGCAAATTCTGGATATCGCGCTTGATGGGGAAGCGATCAATCTTTCGGTGCCTTTGACAAGCGCCTCGGGGTCGTACCGCGTGCAGATCCAGTTGCTCCACAGCGGGAATGGAACACTCGAGCGGAGCTTGCTGAGCGGATCGTTGTCCGCGATGTGGGAGATCGAATCCGAGAACGCGTGTCCTGCAGATCTCAATGGTGATGGGAACCTGAACTTCCTTGATGTGTCGGAGTTCCTCGCTGCCTTTGGCGCGATGGATCCAGTCGCTGATTTCAACGAGGACACAATGTTCAACTTCTTGGATGTTTCAGCGTTTCTCAGCGCGTTTGGTGCTGGTTGTCCTTAAGGCAACTGTTTATGGGCATCCCATTCCGTATGCGGCAAGGAATGCGGATACATCAAGGAAGTTGAAACTCCCATCGGCTTCAAAGTCCGCGAGGGGGTCTTGCGCCGAGTACGCCGCGAGGAACGCGCTCACATCGAGGAAGTTGAGGTTCCCGTCGTTGGTGAGGTCCGCAGGGCATGGGGTGCAGATGGATTCGATCATCACGATGCGATCTTCTTCGAGCGGGAGCTCGTAGGTTGATCCATCGGCGGAATGGAAGTACCACTCGACGAGCCCATCGATCGTGGGGGTTCCCGAGAAGGTGTCGGTGAACTGGACCTGAGCGGTCCATGATCCGAACATCGGTCCCGCGGCCCATCCATCCGTGTTGGGCGCGTTCCAGTTCTGACGCATGCGGAGGAGACTCGTGCCTCCCCCTGCGTAGGTATCACTGGTGGGGTCGTCTTTGAACATGAACACTGGAGTGACGCCGGTGAAACTCGCGGACATCTCGGCACGTCCTCCGGTGTTGGGGTCCGCGGAATCGTGGACGGTGACCAGTGACTGACCACCCGGCGCGTTGACGACGAAGAGGTGCGACCTGTCAAGCTGGAGCGTGGGTTCATCGCCGTGGTAGAACTCTTCGCCCGATTGCCAGTCCCACACGGTGGTGATGTTCTGATCAAAGATGTAGGGGACGATGTTGGTGGTGATGGTGTCGAAGACGCCGCTGCCTACGGCGGTCTCGACCTTGAGTGCCCATGCGTTGGGTCGTGCGTTGTTGATGGTGACCGGGTTGGTGATCGCTTGGCGGGAGATCGCGTCGGTGACGATCGCACGGTACATGATGCCCTCGGTGAGCGCGGGGGCGATGAGTGTCTGGTTGATTTCGTCTTGGATATCAACGAAGCTTCCCATCGGGGATGCTTGCTGCCATTGGTAGCGGTATCCGGGGAGGCCGAGTTCGGGGTATGCGGTGATGGTGATGGGATCACCGGCGCAGGGGCGGCCGATGTCCGCCGATGCTGTCGCGGTCGGCGCGGGGGGGATCGTTGTGGGTGAGAAGTTGTCGAACGCGAGGCCGATGGAGGTCGCGGTTCCTGTGTAGCGGATCATGATGAAGTGGATGTCTGCTGAGAGATGGCTGAAGACGAATCCGAGTCCGCGTCCATCACCCGACCCCTGCCCCGCGTTCCCGCATGGGCTTGGTCCGAAGGGTGCAACGAGGACCTGGGTATCAATCACAGCCATCGATGCATTGAGCGCTTCGACGGTCCATTCTTCGTATGTGCCGTTGGTACGACGATCAACATCAAGGATCACGCCCGCGGCTTGGGCAACGGGATCGGTGTAGGTCAGCAGGAGTGTTCCGGTTTCACCCGAGATGGTGGCGTCGTCGGTCAGGAAGGATGATCCGACCCCTTCGCCATCAAGCGGGGTGTCGGGGCCGCATCCTACGAATGCGGTTTCTGGGTTGCCAACCTTTGCGATGAGCGGCGAGCCGATGGATTCGAGGGTCATGGGGTCCACAAGATCAAAGCGGACCCCGAAGTCAGCGACATACTGATCGGAGATGGGTTCTTGGTCTGTGGTTGATCCGCCGCTTGGGAGCGTTTCGAAATCGATCGCTTGAGCGTTGGTGTGCGTGGTGGCGAATGAAAGAACAACAGCGGCGCAGAACACGCCCGGCAATGATGTATGCATGATAATCTCCCTCAGTGAGTATGCCTGATCGTCCTATAAAAGAACAGGTGTGTCAAGGCATAACCGGATTCGAGGGCAGAATCATGGACAACCAGCTCCAAATGCCGCGAGGAATGCGGAGACATCGAGGAAGTTGAAGCTGCCGTCAGCTTCAAAGTCCGCGATGGGGTCCATGTTCCCGAACGCGGTCAGGTATGCGGAGACATCAAGGAAGTTCAGATTCCCATCACCTGTGAGATCCGCAGGACACGGCTCGACCATCACGCATTCGTTGAGCAGCACGCTGATGTCGTGTCGGAACTCGTTTGAGATCGCCATGTCCAGATCGCCGTCGCCGTCGAGATCGCCGAGATCAACGCCGACGGATCCGCCTCCGGTGGTGTAGGTGGTCTCGGTCGCGTAGGTGCCGTCGCCGTTGTTGAGCAGAACGCTTGCGGTGCCATCACCGTTTGCGGTTGCGGCATCGAGATCGCCGTCGTCATCAAGATCACCGAGTTGGATACTCCGAGGTTGGATTCCCGTGCTGAAGAAAGAGCTTGCGAGGAAGGTGCCGTTCCCGAAGTTGAGCAGCACACTGACGCTGTTGGATGCTTGATTTGCGACGATCATGTCGAGGTCGTTGTCGCCATCAACATCTCCGAGTCGCACACGGCGGGGCTGGTCACCCACTGCGTAGCGTGTTTCAGCAGCAAAGGTCCCATCGCCGTTGTTGAGCAGGACGCTTGTGTCATCGCTTTCAAAGTTTGCGATGACCACATCAAGATCGTTGTCGTCATCGACATCACCCAGCACGACGCTGGTCGAGCGTCCACCTGCGGCGTATTGCACTTCTGTTCCGAAGGTGCCGTCGCCGTTGTTGAGCAAGACACTCATTCCGATTCCGATGTCAAACGCGACGACCATGTCGAGGTCGTTGTCGCCATCCAGATCTCCGAATCGAACACTTCTTGGCGAGAATCCGGTTGTGTAGTGGGCTGCGGCTCCAAAGGTTCCATCCCCATTGTTGAGCAACACGCTGGTGGTGGTGGTCAGCGCGTTGCAGACACCCATGTCAAGATCACCGTCGCCGTCAACATCTGCGAGTGTCACCGAGGCCGGTCCATCACCCGCGGCGTAGCGTGTCATTGTTGCGAAGGTGCCGTCACCGTTGTTGAGCAGCACGCCGGTATCGTCATTGATGAAGTTTGCCACGACGAGGTCGAGGTCGCCGTCGTTGTTGACATCTGCGATCTTCACGCTGCGTGGCGAGTTCCCGACAGCATAAGTGACTTCTGGAGACATCGCGGGGTCACAGTTTTGTGCATGAGCGGTCTTTGGAAGCATCACGAGCAGTGCGAGTGATGCAATAGAAAGTGTGCGGCTGGTGTTGGGAACAGCGAAATACATGTCAAACCCCCTTGTTGAAGTTGACCTGTATTCTAAGTGAGCGTGGGGATCGACACAAGGAAAAACCAGACCAGCTGGGGTTGCGCTCGAAAGACGCGATGGGGGAACGGTATGGACCGGTAAAATACAGCTGATGTGTGGTTCAAGAGGGGGGATCACCATCCAGCGGGCGTGTAGTCCGCGGCGTGGAGCATTTTCCAAACCGCTTGGAGCAACGCATCGGTCCCCTGACCAGTCGCTGCGGAGATCGGGAAGACCTCTTGTTTGGAGTCGAGTTTGAGCGCGATGCGGAGATTTGCGATGTGTTCCGCGTGCTCCTCTTCCGGGATCAGGTCGAGCTTGTTGAGCGCGATGATCTCTGGCTTCTCTGCGAGCATCGACGAGTAGTCCATCAGCTCTTGACGGATCGCGGTGTAGTGCTCAGCGGGGGTGGGGGCGTTCTCTGGATCGCCTTGCGGATCGTCCGGGAATGCATCGAGGACATGGATGATGACTGTTGTTCGCTCAATGTGACGCAGGAACGAGTGACCTAGACCCGCACCTTCCGCAGCGCCTTCGATCAATCCCGGGATATCCGCGATGACCATGCGCCGTGATTGATCCAGCATCGCGATCCCGAGCTGTGGGGAGAGGGTGGTGAAGGGGTAGTTGGCGATCTTGGGTTCAGCTCGCGTCACGGATTTGAGGAGTGTGGACTTCCCGGCGTTGGGGAGTCCGACGAGTCCGACTTCCGCGATGACCTTGAGCTCGAGGACGAGTTGTTTGGTCTCGCCTGGTTCACCTGGGGATGCGGTTCTTGGTGCTTGGTTGACGGAGTTTTTGAAGTGTTCGTTCCCGAACCCGCCTCGTCCGCCGTGTGCGATGATGAAGGAGTCGCCTGGTCCGAGGTCGACGATCTGCTCTCCGGTGATTTCGTCATGGACGACGGTGCCTGCCGGGACGCGGATGACGCGGTCTTCCGCGTCGGCGCCGGTGCATTGTTTGGAACCACCCATGTCGCCGGGCTTTGCTTTCCATTCGTAGATGCCACGGAAATCGATGAGGGTGTTGAGACCTTCGTCGACGCGGAGGATGATGTCGCCGCCTTTGCCTCCGTTGCCGCCGTCGGGTCCGCCTTTGGGCATCCCTTTGGCTCGTTTGAAGGAGACTTTGCCGTTTCCGCCGTCGCCGGCGGTGACCTGAATTCGTGCGCGATCAATAAACATGGGAAGGAAGGGTATGTAGGGAACAGGACTTAAGCGCGAAACCGGTGGTGGTCCGCACGATTATCGGGAGATTCTGGTTGGATCGGGTGCTGAGAATCAAGGTGGGGGCAGAACAGGCCGATAAAGCGGACGGATCAGCACGATACAGGAGCTTGCGTCATGATGAACAATCCGATCAACCGCCGCGTCCACGAACGCTTCCAGGTCAATCCGGGGTACACCTCGATGGCGCTGCGTCTGCATCCGGACGAGGAGTCATTCGAGCTTGAGGGGCATGTCTACGACATCTCCGAAGGCGGGATCTGCTTTGAGCTTGATCGCCCGATCGCTCCGGGTCAGACCGTGTCTGTCCGGATCGACCTCCCCCAGAACGGCATCGACCACGGCCCGGGCCGAGCGGTGTTCATGACTGGGAATGTTGTGTGGTGCGATCTCGAGGAACCCGGCGCGAGCAAGATGGCGATGGTCATCACCCGCTTCGACCGCGCGGGGGACCGCGAACGATTGATCCGCTCGCTGACGACGGGGCATCATCTCCGCGTTGCGTGAGTTGAACTCATTATGAATTTCCGAGCCGCGTCTGAATGGACGCGGTTTTTTTATTGTTTCGTAGGCGTGAGCAGCACGAGCCATTCGGGGTTGCCTTTGCCTTTGTTTTTGCGTTTCTTGTTTCGGGCACTGCCGAGGATTGGGGATTGGGTCCATCCGAGGACTTCCCATCCCATGTCGGGGAGCGTCTGGCGGACGCGCTCGGCGATCTCGCGTGCGAGGTCTTCGGTGAGGATCATGCCTTCTTGGAGTTCTTCTTTGGTCGCTTCGTAGTGGGGTTTGACGAGTGAGATGATTCTGCCATCGTCTTTGAGCCAAGTACGCGCCGCGGCGAGGGCGCGTTCTTGTTTGGTCCATCCGAGGTCCATGACGATCAGATCCACGCCTTTGGTTTCGACAACTCCAGGGGGTGGCTCGGTGTGGAGCGCGTTGGAGCGTTCGTGGACGCTGGTGCGGTCGTCTTGACGGAGTTTCCATGCGAGTTCGCCGTAGGCGGTGTCGATGCAGTGGACATGGGATGCGCCGTGGTGGAGGAGGCAGTCGGTGAATCCACCTGTGGAGCATCCGAAGTCGGCGCAGATCAGATTGGTCGGATCGAGTTGGAACTCGCTCAACGCGTGGTGGAGTTTGAGTCCGCCTCGCGAGACATAGGTGTACGCGTCCGCTGTGGACTCGGATGTTTGTGGATCAGTCGATTGGGGATCGGGCTGAGTCACTGCTGGATTTCAGTGGTCGATGTGGTGGTTAGGGGACGGTGGGAGACAGGAACACCCACGATTGCGATTTTGAGTTCGTCCGCTCGTTCGATCATCTCGATTCGGTCGAGCATGATGACATCTCCCGCAGCGATCGCAAGGCACGAACACCCATTCTTCGCGAGGTTCTCGATGGTCTTGAGTCCAACGGTGGGGACATCGGAACGACGGTCGTGCTGGGCGCGCGCGCCTTTCGCGAGTGTCCATCCGCCTTTCTTGCAGAGTTCACCGGTGCGTTTGATCATGCGGTCGGTGCCTTCGACGGCTTCGACGGAGATGACATCGAGATCGCGGACGCACAGCGATTGTCCGATGTCGAGACGCAGGAGTTCGGTGAGCATGGGCCAGACGAAATCGATGTCCGCTTGTTGAGCGGCGGTGGGCTGGGTGAGCGTCATCACGCCAGGCTGCGCGAGCTGGGACTGGATGGGGATGGTCGAGTCGATGAGCGACACTCCTTTGCGATCAAGTTCCTCGGCGACCGCACGCAGCACGGCATGCGATCTCCGGTCGTGTCTGAGCTGGGTCAGCACTACTTTAATAGTAGTCAGATCGGGGATATTTTTAAGCAGTCTCCAGCGGGTGTGCATGATCTCCGCTTTATCGACATGTCCGACCATGATCGCGTGCTTGACGCCTCGGGATCGGAGTTTGCGTCCCCAGGATCCCAATCGGAACAATCCAACTTCTTTAAAGGTGTCGCACAGAGCTGGGAGTGTGGAGTCGTAGCGTCGATGGATCCCGATGCCATGGACTGGGTGTCCCATGTCGCGGAGACCTTTCGCGACGAGGATGGGGAGTCGGCCGCCTCCGGCGATGAGTCCGATGGGTGCGGGAGCGGGTGGGGGATCGGGCAGGATGGAAAGAACGCCGGCCATTGGTGTCTGGATTCTACCAGTATTCTGAGAGAGATGCAGATCGCGGTGCTCGGATGGGGCTTTTTGGACTGGTCGAGTCAAGATGATGCGATGAGCGGGACGATAGTTTGGGTATGAGTCTGAGAGCCGTCCCGAGTGCGCCGCCGCCTGGTGCTGTCCATCCCAAACCCAACGAGCGTCCATGGTTGGGTGTGCGCTTTACCTGCAGCGGTCAGTACCAACGCGTCTACAGAAACGCGGCGGGGACCGAATACATGGCGCGTTGCGCCAAATGCTCCAAGTGCATGCGTTTCAAGGTCGGGAGCGGGGACGGCGCGACGGATCAGCGGTTCTTCAATGTGTCGTGCTGATTCAATGGTCAACCTGATCACGATTGAATCGTATATACTCTTTCTATGAGCAGTTCAGCATCGCCGTATGAGATTTCGAGATCAGAGGATACCTGCACCGGATCGGGGCGCGAGCTTTCGGTCGGCGAGGAGCACATCGCTGCACTCTTAGAAACCGCTGGCGAGACCGCGCTGAGCCGGGTGTTGTACTCGATGGAAGTCTGGGATGCGGGAGTCGAGTTCCCGGAAGGCACAACGCTCTTTGGGTTCTGGAAACGGCGTGTCCCTGAGCCGGGGGAGAGCAAGAAGACGCCATTGGTTTCGGACGATGAGATTTTCGATCTTTTCGAGCAGCTTGGGGAAGCGACTGAGGAGAAGCAGATCGGGTTCAGGTATTTGCTTGCGCTGATGCTGATGCGGAAGAAGAAGATTGATCTGGAGCGGATGGTCGCTGGTGATGCTGAGAATCCCGCGATCCTCAAGGTTCGTCAACGAGTCAAAGGCGGTGGGGGGCCGGTGTTTGATGTGATTGATCCCAAGATGGATGACGAAGCGATCGGTGAAGCGATCGAGGAACTGGGTCAGGTAATGAACTTTGAACAGCCGGGGGTGTAATGGGATTGGCTGCGAATCGAATATTGGGACTGATTCTGATCACAGCTGTGCTGCTCGCTGGTGGGTGCAAATCCGCGAGCAAGGTGCGGACGACGGAAGTGAATGATGTTCTCATTGATGCGCTCATCGAGCATCACAATGAGCGGGTCCAGCACATCGATCGAGTATGGGCGCGTGTTTCCGTTCGGATCAAGGGGACCGATTCCCAAGGCAAGGGTTTCGAAGAACAAGGTGAAGGTCATCTGCAGGTGACGCAGCCAGATTCTGTGTCGCTGTCGATCGGAAAGCTCGGTGAAACCTATTTCGCGTATGGATCGAACGCAGAACGCTATTGGATGTTTGATCTGTCAAACTCCGACCATCGAGTTTCGCTCGTAGGCGCGATTGCAAACCTGACGGCTGAGCGTGCTGGGGAGATCGGATTGAGTGTGCATCCGGGGGATCTGATCTCATCGCTTGGGATTGAGCCGATTGATGCGGATGGGTTGGTTGAGGCACGCTGGGAGTTGGGTGTGGAGCAGGTGGTGCTGTCGGTTCCATCCCGGTGGGGGGTCAATGAGTACTGGTTTGATCCGAGCACCGGTTTGGTGATGCGGGTGATTTCGCTGGGCGCGTCCGGCGAAGAAATCGCGGTTTCCGAGCTTTCGAGGTACAAACCGCTGCTTGGCGAACAACGGCTGGAAACATCTATCAAGGTGCCTGGGAAAGTCGAGGTTTCTCGAGCGGGGTTGAGCGGGGAGTATGTGCGGATCGAGCTTTCTGAGCCTTCGCAGCGTGCGATTAAGCCGATGGTGTACAACCCGGATCGGTTGGCGCGTGCGTATCGGGTGCATGAGATGATTGATCTGGATCAACCTGCAGAGAACTCGTCACCAGCGAATCCATGAAAATCGGGCTTCTAGGTCCGAGAACTTCATGCGATCACGAATTTATGCCGACATAAGGGGTAGCCAAAGCTGCGCACCGATATTGGTGCGGGTTGTGGTGTGTGAGGACCTTTGTGAGCGACGAACCTGTACAAGATGCTGGGAACGATGAAGGCGTGGAATCGGTGTCTGTCGATTCTGGACCCAAATCGGACCCTGTCGAGACCGTTAAAGGCAACTGGCGGAGTCTCTGGCAGACCCCTGCGTTGCTCGCGACGGGTGGTGTCTTGTTGCTTGGTGCAGCGTTCACAATCTCGACCAAACCGGATGTCTCGCTTGCTCCTGTGCTCAAGCAATCCGACGCGCTGCTCAAAGCGGAGCAATACGAGCAGGCGATCGATCTACTCAACTCAAAGGTCTATCCGTTTGTGAGCTCGCCAGATGGAGCAAACACGAATGACCGGATTCATTACCACCTGAACAAAGCACGCGCGATCGATCGCGGTCAGCGTGCAGCGGGGTTTGAAGACGATCGGAACTTTGTTTCGATCCTGCGTGAATATCTCGAAGCGGAGCGACTGGGTGCGGTGCTCGAAGCGCCGGATCTTGCCGCGATGGCGCGTGTGTATCTGGCGCGTGATGAACTAAAGAACGCAAAGATCCGCGTGATGCAGATCCCGATCGCTCGCAGAGATTTGCGTGATGACCTGAACCACAAGATTGTTGAGAACCTGCTCGATCGTCCTGCGCCAGAGATTGAAGCAGCTCAGGAAGTGCTCAGCGAGATGCTCGCGGACACAGAGCTCTCGATCGATCAGCGCGTGTGGGCAATGGAGCGGCAAGCGCGGATCTCCCTTGAGAAAGGGTTTGTAGACGAGACGATCACTCGGATTCTCCGTGAAATGCCAAGATTGGAGCGGGCGCAAGCGGACGGTCGTTCGCGTTTGCACTTGCTTCTGGCGCGTGGATACCTTGAGCTGGGCGCCAACGATCTTGCACGCAAGCAGATCAATCACGCGTATGACCAATCAGGTGCTGGGGATCCGCATTACTCGGAAATCCTACTCGCGAACGCGCAGCTCGAGGACATCGAGGGCAATCTGTACGAGGCGCGTGATCTCTACGCACAGATTTCTGAGAACTATTCACGCGATCGCGTGTATCCATGGGCGCTGGTGGGATTGGGAGAAACTCAAGCGGGGATCGGGGAGTCAGAGCTTTCGATCGAAGCGTACGAGACTTTGGTTGGCAACTACGACTCGCTGGGGATTGAATCGGAGCCGAGCCGAGTGGAGATACTGAATTCGATCCTGGCGCGTGCGGGGGATTCGCTCGCGGCTGGGGTGCCTGAAGACACGCTCCGCTACACATTGCTTGGTGAACGCTTGTTTGATGGGGACAATCTGCCTGCGGAAATCCTCGCGATGCTGATGGATGGTCACAAAGCGATGGGGGAGAAACTGCTCGGCGGTCCGTTGGAGGAGTCGCGGTCACTGTTGCGGCTTGATCCATCGACTCGGTCTTCGGTTCAGCGTCACCTGATTGCTGCCGCGACCAATGCACGGATGCACGCGGAGCGGTATGTGGTCTCGAATCTTCCTCGTTATGCATCGTCGCTCTGGACCGCGGCGGATTTGTACGATCGAGCTGGGGATCAACATGAAGCGATCATTGCGTTTCAGACTTATGCCAACTCGATGCCATCTGATCCTCGATACGCTGAGGCGTTGTTCCGGCTTGGGGAATCTTTGCGTGCTGTCGGGGACTTTCAGAAATCCGCAGAGGTGTACGAACAACTGATCCAGGATCGCGAGGGCGTGCTTGGAGCGGATATTGGCCCGTTTGCGGATGCGAGCTTTGTCCCATTGGCGCAAGCGTATTTGTATGACGAAGACCCTGAAAACGATGCGAAAGCGGAACAACTCTTGCTGACCGCGCTCAGCGGCACCAAAGTCTCGACAGAGACCAATCTCTATCGAACTGCGCTGCTCGAACTCGCGGGACATTACGACTCGACCGGTCGAGCGGAACGCGCGATCGAGCGGTACGAGGAGTTTGTTGCACGCTATGAGGGTGATCCGGAGACAGCGGTGGTGATCTATCGTTTGGCTGAAGCACACCGTCGGCTCGGGGATCGGATCGAGCAATCCCTCGGGGATGCGATGCCTGCGGTTGAGCGGAACGAGCGGATAGCAAAGATGCGATCTCATCGTGGTCGAGCAATCGAGCACTACGAGGGCGCGATCCGGGCGCTTGGTGCTTTGCGACTGAGCCGAATGGGGATGTTTGAATCCATCGCGCTGCGGAACGCGTATTTCTATCTTGGGGACTGCGCTTTCGATCTCAATGATTATGACGAGGCAATCCGCTACTACGACATCGCGCGGGACAGGTATTCCGATGATCCCGCGTCACTTGTTGCGATGGTCCAGATCGTGAACTCGTACATCGCGAAGGACGAGATCGGACGAGCGAGCACGGCAAACGAGCGGGCGCGCCGGTTCTATTCGTCGATCCCGGATGATGTCTGGGACGATCCGAATCTGCCGATGGATCGGGCGGATTGGGAGCGTTGGCTCGACTCGAGCGCGATGCTGCTGAGCGGCGTGACCAATCCGTAAATCAGATCTTGTGTGGTGAACTTGCGCAGATTGTGGAGAGGTGCGCACAAACAGCCGATAACTATTCCTGCATCGATTGAAGATGCCCGTTGGATGGATCTGACGGCAGGGAATGGAGGTCACGGATGACCAACTCGCGTCCAAATGGCACGCATGATGAACGCATCGACGCTCTGCTCTCGCAGATGCGGATGCTGTGCACGCAGATCGAAGCGATCGGGATCGAGCAGCAGCGTCTGCTCGATGAAGAAAAGCTCGAAGAGTTCGTCAGTTCGCTCAACAGCCGAAATCCGAAGATCGAATCGCTCGCTCAAGCAGGTGAACTCGTCGAACGATTCCTCGCGTCCGACGGCGTCGGGGTCACGCAAGTGCAGTCTGCTCGCGCCCAGCTTGCTGAGATGGCAACGATGGTCGAGGGAATCCTCAAGCGGGATGCTGATCAGCACGAGGTCGTCGAAAAACGACGCAATGAACTCTCCAAGCAGCTCTCAGGGGTCGGGACCGCTCGAAACGCGATGCGTGCGTACAGCGGCGCGAAGCGTTCACCCAACCCAACACTCCAGGATCGGAAGGGCTGATCGTGGAACACGCGACCCAGATTCAAGAACAGCAACTTCCGAGCACGCCATCGCTCTCAGCGGGGGATCTCGCGGAGCTGATGAGTTCGTTCAATGAAGTGACCGCGAAGCTTGAGCAGACCCACACACAGCTGCGTGGCGAGGTCGTTCGGCTCAACACTGAGCTTGCTCAAGCAAACGAAGCACTCCAGCGATCCAAACGACTCGCGGCGCTCGGAGAAATGGCGGCGGGGATATCACACGAGATCCGTAACCCGTTGGGGTCAATTCGCTTATACACGCGGATGCTGCAAGAGGATCTTGCGGAAATGCCTGAGCAATGCTCGATTGTCGACAAGATCGGTCGAGCAGTGACGGGATTGGATCAGATTGTCGGTGATGTGCTCTCGTTCTCTCGCGAGATGCGTGTGCGTCCCGCGATGACAAGCTCGGCAATGGTGATCGATGATGCGGTGAACGCGTGCGTTGCCACTCTCGATGGTCTTGAGGTAAAGACTGAAGTCGCGAGCGGGTGCGAGGAAATTCATTGTGATCCCTCGATGGTGCATCAGGCGCTGATCAACATTATCCGCAATGGGGCGCAAGCAACGAAAGACCACGGCGGACGACACATGGAAGTCTCGGTGCTTAAAGGTGCTGAGTCCGGATTTGAGATCGCTGTTTCGGACAGTGGTGGGGGGATTGATGAGGAAGTGATCGAGCGGATGTTCAATCCGTTCTTTACGACCCGAGCTGCGGGGACGGGGCTTGGGCTTTCAATTGTGCATCGGATCATGGACGCGCACAGCGGTTCGGTCCGGGTCGAGAACAAAGCAGATGATTCGGGTTGGACGCAGGGCGCGAAGGTGTCGTTGTTGCTTCCATCACGGATCAACGAACGGTTGTCCGAAGAGGGGCATCCACAGATCGTGGTTCGCGCTGGGCGGATGTCGCAGCCGAGGGTTGAGAGTGGAACAGCGGCGCACGGTGCGTCCAATGAGATTGAGCAAGCAGCTCAAGGGGAAGTAGCGTGAGTATCAAGTCAGTACTGGTTGTGGATGACAAAGAAATGATGCGCGATTCGGTCGGATCGACGCTGACGCGAGCGGGGTTCGCGGTGCGGACTGCGATCGATGCGCGTTCTGCGCTCAAGGAGATCTCAACGAAGCGTCCTGATGTGGTGCTGACAGACCTGAATATGCCAGGAATGACTGGCGTGGATCTCGCAGGTGAGATCCGCTCGATTGATGATGAGCTTCCTGTGATTTTGATGACCGCGTTCGGAACAGTGGAGACCGCCGTCCAAGCGATGAAGAACGGTGCGTACGACTACATCACCAAGCCGTTTGAAGGCGATGAGATGATCATCGCGGTCAAGCGTGCGATCTCACACGCGTCGGTGCTCAAAGAAAACGCGATCCTCAAAGCGAACGCACGATCGAACAAAGCACCCGAAGGGTTGTTCGGGTTGGATCGCATCATCGGCAAATCGTCGGCGATGCGGAAAGTCCGCGAGCAGGTGCGTGCGGTCGCGTCGAGTCATGGGACGGTGCTGATTACAGGTGAATCGGGTGTGGGTAAGGAAGTCGTTTCGCATGCTGTGCATGATCTGAGTCCTCGCAATGAAGCTGCGTATCTTGCGGTGAACTGTGCGGCATTGAACGAAAGTCTGCTGGAATCCGAGCTGTTCGGTCATGAACGCGGCGCGTTTACTGGTGCGGATAAGATGCGAAAGGGACGCTTCGAGCTTGCGGACAATGGTTCGTTGTTGCTTGATGAGGTTTCCGAGGTGTCGCCTCAGATTCAAGCGAAGCTGCTGCGCGTGCTCCAGGAGCGTGCGTTTGAGCGGGTCGGGTCTTCGACGACCATCGGTGTGGATGTCCGCGTGATCGCGACGAGCAACCGTGACCTTCCCAAAGCGGCGGCGATGGGTGAGTTCAGGCAGGACTTGTTCTACCGATTGAATGTGCTCCCGATTGTGATCCCGCCTTTGCGTGATCGGATTGAGGATGTGCAGCCGCTCGCGGAGTTCTTTGTGAACAAGATCGTTGCTCGCGACGGTCGTCGGATGATCAAAATGAGTGCGGACGCGATCGAGCTGATGGGGTCGTACGCTTGGCCTGGCAATGTGCGTGAGCTTCAGAATATCTGTGAGCGTGCGGTGGTGCTTTCTGATCCAAAGGCGAGCGAGATCAGCAGAGCGATGCTTGAGCCATGGCTCATGGAATCAAGGCCAACTCCCAAGGCGATGCCGCTGCGTTCGAACGGTATTGCTCAGTCGCAATTGCCTTCCAACGGCGTTGTGCAGGATGTGTCCGCACCGGCTCCTGCGTACACGCAGCCCGCATCGATCTCATCGTTTGCAGAGCCCAAAATGGACTACCGTCCTGGAGACAAGACCCTGTCGGAAATCGAACGCGAGGAGATCGTCGCGACGCTCGAACGGTTCAATGGGCATCGCCAGAAGACCGCCAAAGCGCTTGGGATCGGTGTGCGGACCTTGGGTCTGAAGCTCAAGAAGTGGAAAGAGGACAGTCTGGTGTCCCCAAATCTGTGATTTGATGGCATCGGGCGTGCGAAGTGTTGTTGCGAGGTGATGCGGAATGTTGATCGGGAATCTGGAAAGTGCGGGAGCGATGCCAGCAGCGGAGATGCTGCTGAAGTTTGCTGGACAGCGCCAGCGGATCATCGCGCACAACATTGCGAACATCGATACGCCGAACTTTCAGACCAAGGATGTTGATCCGCAAGCGTTCCAAGAGATGCTTGGAGATGCGATCGGGAAGCGACGCAAGAAGAACGGCGGAGCGTTTGGCGCATTGGAATGGAAAGAGTCCACTGAAGTCCGGAGGGTGGGACGCGGGAATGACTTTGAGCTCAATCCGACCACCAGCGGTGGGGGGATTCTGCACCATGATCGGAACGATCGGGATCTGGAGCGGATGATGCAGGACATGGTCGAAAACGCGACCGCGTACAGGGTGGCAGCGGATTTGCTGAGAAGTCAGCGGAATCAGTTGCAGAACGCGATCGCTCAGCGTGTGCTCTAGGAAAGGGTTTAGTCCATGTACGGCTCACTTGATGTATCAACCAGCGGCATGATCGCACAGCGAACGCGGATGGAAGTCATTGCATCCAACATCGCGAACGCTGGATCGATCGAGAACGACCGCGGTGAATATGAGCCATACCTCCGCAGAGCGGCGATGTTCTCTCCGGTTTCAAGCGGCAAAGGGGCTGGGATGGGGGTTGAGGTCGCTGAGATTCAGATTCTGGAAGGATCGACGCGTCCTGAGTATCGTCCGGAGCATCCGTTTGCGGATGAGGGTGGGTATATCCAGGTCCCTGATATTGATCCGACAATTGAATGGGTGAATGGTTTGCAGGCATCGCGTGCATATGAAGCGAATATCGTCGCGGCAGAGACCACCAAGAATATGATGGCACAGGCGTTGCGACTCTTGGCATGATCGGATACGCTTGGCGCGTAGAGCATTGGCTCGTATGGAGTATTGATTGTGAGTGATCCATTAGGACTCATCGGTTCAGCAGGTGGCATGGGGCAGATGCCCGGTGGTGTCGGTGGGTCTGCTCAGCAGCAGGGTCAGAACAGTCCGGACTTCAAAGCGGTGCTGATGGGGAATCTGAAGGAAGTCAATGCGTTGCAACAAGATGCGACGCAGGCAGCTGAGGATTTGATCACCGGAAAGCGGGACGATATCGAAGGCGTCATCGCGGCAACGGACAAGGCGGATACCGCGTTCAAGATGCTCCAAGCGATGCGGAACCAGGTCATGCAGGCGTATGACGAGGTCAAGCAGATGCGGGTCTGATCTGGTTTGGGGTTGATCTGATCTCCGATCCGAGATTCCGGGTGGTGCGCAACAAAGTACAGGACTTGAAAAAACACCGCGCAGAACATGCGTTTGGTTGTCATGTTCTGCGCCCTGATCGTCCGATGTTCTCTTGAGCCATCTTGATCGAGGATGGTGTGCATCAGGATGATGCTTCATACGGCATGGAGGCCGAAGACTCAATGGACCAGCTGCGCAAGATTTTTGAGAATGCGGGGACCTACATCGGGAAGATGTCGGCGTCCCAGAAACTGCTGCTCGGATCACTCGCGGTGATCGCGGCGATGACCATGTTCTTGGTCTCCCAGTACGCTTCAAAGCCAACCCTTGTTGATCTCATGGCCGAGACCGGTGATGCGATGACGATGTCGTCCCTCCGTGCCGCCGGGATCGAAGCGGAGGTCGTCAATGGGAAAATCCAGGTTCCCCCTTCCCAGCGGAGCAGTGCCGTCGCGGTGCTCGCACAAGCGGGGCAACTTCCGGGAGATACCACGCTTCTCTTTGACAATCTTATCGGATCACAGGACTGGAAAGCATCCAAAGAACAACACCGTCAGCAGCGAACGATCGCGCTCCAGAACGAGCTCTCTCGCACGATTACCCAGTTCCGGTTCGTGCACAAAGCGAGCGTGATACTGGATATCCCTGAGAGTTCCGGGTTGGGTCGTGCGGTCCGTGTTCCCAGCGCGTCGATCACAATGTTCAGCAACGGTGGGTCGCAGCTTGGTCAGGACACAGTTGATGCCGCGGCAGGGATGGTGATGGGCGCGGTGTCGGGGCTCAACGCAAAGAACATCCAAGTCATCGACGGCTCAACTGGACAACCGCGAACGGTGTCGTCCGCGGATTCCCGATTGACTTCCAAGTTCCTCGATCAAGCGCAGACTGTTGGAGATGGTAAGAAACATCAGATCCAAGAAATGCTCGGTCATATCCCAGGCGTGATCGTGTCGGTCACGGCGATGGTCGATGTGAAGCGGGTGGACAGCATCGAGCAGGCGTACTCGAAGATTGATGAGGGGTCGATCTCAGCCGTTCGGTCAACTGGCAGTGCAGAAGACACGATGCAGCAAGCATCGCGTGGTGCTGAGCCTGGGGTTCGGTCGAATCAGACCGCGAGCATCAATACCGGTGGGGCAACAGGCAACTCGTCGAACTCTGCGGAGACGATCAAAGAATACGACAATCAGTTTGGGTACATCACCAAGAACACGGTGGATCATCGCGGGATGCCAACGCATATCCGAGCGTCGATCATTGTACCAGAGGAATACATCCGGGAGTTGTTGGTCAATGCTCGCGCCACTGCGGCGGGTGATGGTGAGCCGGAGCCAGTCACGGATGAAGACATCCGCGAGAAGTTCGAGGGGATGGATGGGAACTCGGGGTTCAAATCGCTGGTCGTGAAGCAGGTTGAGCCTCATCTGATGGGTCAAGCTCCGGATGGTTCGATGATCGCTGGGGATGTTGTCGTGTCCATGGCGCCGATCGGTGATGCGTACCGACGCGTGGGACAGATCCAGTCCGCTGGGTTGATGGGCTCGATCATGGGATCGGGGGGTGGAAACTCGCTCATGCTCGGAAACGGGAACCTGGTCGAAACAGTGCTCGTCGGCGTGCTCGCGGCGGTTTCCATCTTGATGATGTTGATGATGGTGAAGCGTTCAAGTAAAAATATTGAGCTCCCATCCGCTGAAGAGTTGGTCGGTCTTCCTCCACAGCTTGAAGGGGCCAATGACATGATCGGTGAAGCGGATGAATCGGATTCAGCGATGACAGGCATCGAGATCGAGGACGCGATGGTTCAGATCCGTCAACTCCGAGATCAGGTAGGTGAGTTGATTACAGCGGATCCTGATGCTGCGGCAGGATTGGTCGAGCGTTGGGCTGAGATCGAGGAATAGGAGTCTGTCATGGCACGAAAGATGAATGAACCATTGCCGACAGATGTTCGCGAGCTCGAAGGGGTTTCGAAAGCGGCGATCCTGTTGCTCTCGGTTGGGTCAGATCAAGCTGCAGCGGTACTCAAACGATTGCCACCCGCGAAGGTTGAGGAGATCACACGCGAGCTTGCTGCATTGGGGCGTGTCCCCGATGCGCTCCAGAACGATGTGGTCAAAGAGTTTTACAATCTCTCGGTCGCAGCGCAGCATGCGAACGAGGGATCGCTGTCTTACGCAAAGCAACTGCTCCAGAACTCGATGGAAGCTGGGGATGCGGAGCGGATTCTGGGGCAGATCCAGACACAGGTCCAGAAAACCCCGTTTAGTTTCCTCCAGCGTGCCGAGAGCGACAACCTGCTGACCTTTATCCAAGAAGAGCATCCGCAGACCATTGCATTGATTCTGTGTCATCTCACGCACCACAAAGCATCTGAAATTTTGGTGGGTCTTGCGATGGAGAAGCAGCTTGAGGTCATCAAGCGCATCGCAAACATGGAGCAGACGAACCCTGAAGTGATTAAAGAAGTTGAGATTGGTCTTGAGAGTCGATTGAGCAACATGCTCATGCAGAGCATGGAGAAAGCGGGTGGTGTGCCGACAGTTGCCGAGATTCTCAACCTCGCGGATCGTGCGACAGAGAAGACGATTATGGAAGGGCTGGAATCGGACGATCCGGATCTTGTCGAAGAAATCCGTCGATTGATGTTCGTGTTCGAGGACATCAAGCTTGTGAACGACAAGGGCATCCAAGCGGTGCTCAAAGAGGTCGAGAACGACGAGCTTTCCGTGGCGCTCAAGACCGCGAGCGAAGCGTTGTCGGAGAAGATTTTCAGCAACATGTCCGCGCGTGCCGCGGAGATGGTCAAGGAAGATATGGAGTTCATGGGTCCTGTCCGCGTATCGGATGTCGAGACCGCGCAGCAGCGCATCGTGGACATTGTGCGCCGTCTGGAAGAAGCGGGCGATGTCATGATCGAGGGCCGAGGCGGGGAAGGCGAGATGGTTGTGTGATCCTGTGTGGATCGTTCGGTCATAGAAAGGCAGTGCTATGGGCATCATCAAACGAGCAGATCTGGAGTCGTACACGCGCGATGCGGTGCCTCTGGATTTTGACGATCTCCATCGGCGCGGTCAAGCGGTCATCAAAGCCGCTCAAGACGAGGCGGCGCAGATTCTCAAGCAAGCGCAAGATGAACGCGAACGGTTGCTTGGTGATGCGACCGAGGTCGGTAACGCGAAAGGCTACGAAGAGGGGCTCGCAAAGGGGATTGCAGAGGGAATCGAGAAGGGGGTTCAAGAATCCATCGAGGCGCATAATCAGCAACTCGACACGCTTGTTGAGAACTGGAACGCGGCATTGCAGAAATGGGAGGCGCAACGCAGCGACCTCATTCTCAGCGCACGCACCGAAGTGGTCCAGCTCGCGGCGCACATCGCTGGACGCGTGATCAAACGCGTGATCGATCTTGATCCTGAGGTGGTGGTGGATCAGCTCGAAGCGGTCCTCGAAACGCTTGTGACACCTACGGATATCCGTGTGTGTGTGCATCCAGGGGATATGGAGCTTCTCAGGCGCGTGATGCCTTTGATGATTGATCAGTGTGCTTCTTGCAACCATGCTGAACTTGTCGAGGACAGCACGCTTGCTCCTGGATCATGCGTAGTCTCGACCAAAGGTGGTGGGGTGATCGATGCGTCGATTTCCAAGCAATACGATCGGATCGTCGCGGCGCTGCTGCCGGCGCATCGTGGACCGGAATACGACCAGCATCTTGACGATGATGAGTCAAAGAGTGTTTCTGAGGACTTGAAAGATACAGACTCCAAAGGCGATGCGGCGTGAGCATGTTTCTGCGCGAGATGGAGCTCGTGTCGCGTTCGTCACCGATCGGGGTTAGTGGGCGCGTGCGATCTGTGCGTGGGATGACCATCCTTGCGACAGATCTACCTGTCCCGATCGGGTCACTTGTCGAGATTCACAGTCAAGACGAAGGACGCATCGCGGGTGAAGTGGTCGGTTTCGACAACGGCGAAGCGATCGTCATGCTCCTCGCTGCGACCACTGGGATCATCCCAGGATCGAAGATCACGATGCAACAGGTGCACCAAGTCGCGCCGGTTGGGCATCGGATGCTAGGGAGGGTGATTGATGGTCTTGGGCAACCGATCGACGGGCTCGGACCGATCGCAGAGACCGCGCAGCGAGCGATTAATCCAACTCCAATCGGAGCGATGCAGCGCCGGAAAATCGACCAACCATTGCGGACCGGAGTGCGGGTGCTGGATCTCATGACCCCGATCGGTCGGGGGCAAAGACTGGGGATCTTCGCAGGGCCGGGTGTTGGAAAGTCAACCCTGCTCGGACAGATCGCACGCGGGACGGATGCGGATGTGAATGTCATCGCCCTCATCGGTGAACGCGGCAGAGAAGTCCGCGACTTCATCGATCACGCGCTGGGGCAAGAAGGGCTCAAGCGATCTGTGGTGATTGTTGCGACTGGGGATGAGTCGCCGTTGCTGCGGATTCGTGCTGCAAAGCTCGCGTGCACTGCGAGCGAGTATTTCCGCGATCAGGGGCTGGATGTGTTGCTGATGATGGACTCGATCACACGATTCGCGCACGCGCAGCGGCAGGTTGGGTTGTCCGTAGGCGAACCACCGACGACGAAGGGGTACACGCCGAGCGTGTTCTCGTCGATGGCGGAACTGCTTGAACGATCGGGCACCATCGAACCCAAAGACGGCGTGGGCGGCGGATCAATCACGGGGCTCTTTACGATTCTTGTTGAAGGCGACGACATGACCGAGCCGGTATCTGATGCTGCAAGAGGGATTCTTGATGGGCATGTGGTGCTCTCACGGAAGATGGCGCAGATGGGGCAGTTCCCTGCGGTTGATGTGCTCGATTCGGTGTCTCGCGTTGCGAACGATGTGACCGACGATGGTCACAAAGCGTCAAGGCAGCAGATCTCGAAGATGATCGCGAAGTATCGGGAGATCGAGGACTTGGTCCAGATCGGTGCGTACGCAACAGGCGCCAATCCAGAAGCGGATACCGCGATTGACCTCAATCCGGTGATCAACGAGCTGCTCGGACAGCGCACGAATGAGCTGGCGCCGTTCGAACCTGCACGCGACATGATGGTGAAGCTGGCGCTCCAGTCCGGAGACATGATCACCCAACGCAAAGCATTCAACGAATCTCAGAATCAATCACCAGTAGCTCAAGTTGGTCCACCATCGGGAAAGTCGGGGGGGTAATCGGAGATGGCAGGATTCAAGTTCAAACTTCAGCCGGTCTTGGAGATGCGTGAACGCGAGGAACGCGAGAAGAAACTCGCGCTCGCGGAGCTTGAACGCGAGCGAATGTGGATCGAAAATAGGATTCGCGGGTATCAGCGGAACATAGAAACAGAGCAATCGAGCTTGGCGCAGATGCTGGGGACACAAGGTGGGGTCGATCTGCGAGGGGCGCGTTTACAGGCGAACGCAGCGGTCTCCAACCGGTTCTCCGCTCAGCGAGCGGTGTTGGAGCTCACGGGGGTGCACCATCAGATCGAGCGTGCACGCACCGAACTTGCGGAAGCTTCCGCTCGGCGCAAAGCGGTAGAACTGCTCCGCGATCGTCAGCAGGAAGCGTTCGAGCTTGAACAAAGGCGTAGAGAATCGATCGAGATGGACGATATGTCTGTCATGCGATACTCCAGAGGACAAGGAACTCTCCGATGAAAAAACTCACCAAAGCATTGATGGTTGTTGCGGTGCTGAACCTGATCGCCGTACTCGCGGGCGTGGGGTGGATTTTTGCGTCGGGTCGCGTGGATAAGCAGCGCGTGCTTGAAGTCGTCGATATGTTCGAAGAAACGACGGATGGGCGTGATGCGCGGATCAAAGCGGAGGAGGCGGAAGCCGCGGCTGCGGTTGCTGCCGAGGAAGTTGACCTCCCGCAGCTTGCGATGAACTCTGGGGAACTCAACAACATTCGGCTCCAACTGACCCAGATCGATCGCGCTCGTCTCGAACGCATGCAGCGGGAGATCACAGATCTCCAGAACACACTCAAGCGTGAGCGTGCGTTGCTCGCGAGCGAACGCACGGACTTTGAGGCGCAGCGGACTGAGTTCGAAGAGATGCGTGTACGGATCGCTGAGATCGAGGGATCTGATCAGTTTACCAAGTCGCTCGCGGTGCTGAAGGAATCCAAACCAAAGGATTCCATGCAGATGCTGAGTGTTTTGATTCAGCAAGGCAAGCGTGAACAGGTGGTCACCTACCTCAGTGCGTTGAGCAATGGCATCCGGACGGAAGTGATCGCTGAGTTTGTCAAAGCGGATGAAGCGGAGTTGGCAGCCGGTTTGCTGGAGTCTATCCGGATGCGCGGCCAGGAAACCGCGCTGGCGGACGGAACCAGCGATGACAACACTCCAAACACACTCGGTCCATAACGAAACCAGCGCAGATTCCATCGCTGCACGCGCACAATCCACACGATTCACCGCAACCATTGCGCCGATCGAATCTGGAAGCTTCGCAGATGTTCTCGGCGCGTTTACGGCGGTTGAGCCGGATGAATCAGTAGATCAGAGCGACGAAACCGAATCTACCGACGAAGCTGCTTCTGGCGATGAAGATTCCGAGACAACCGAATCAAGTTCAAACGAATCAGATGCAGAGGAAGCAGACTCGCTTGAGTCATCAAAGGATGAATCTGTGGACTCTGCGCCCAGAGAGAGTCAAAGCGATAAATCGCCGAAGGTTGAATCTGCTGCGGATTGGTCCAAGGTGCTGACCAATGCAGCGTCGATTAACCTCGCGGATCTGGCAACAAGTCAACTTGAGGGGCAAGCAGCATCCACAAAGTCTGAATCTCAAGCAGTTCACAGAGATCAATCCCAGTCATCTCAGCAAACAAAGACTACGGCTGAAGACCAGCCCAACTCCTCGTTGAACCAACGCGGTATTGGGAGATCGCTTGGTGTGACTGCTGGACAGTCTCAGCAGTCAGACGCATCAACCACCGCATCCCATGCGATCAACAACACATCAACTGACCATCAAGCACCTGTGAAGGAACAACAGGTCCAGCGCCAAGAGCAAGCTCAGCAGCAGGTCAATCAACCTGCGAAGGTGCAAGTTGTACAAGCGGTGCAATCCCAAACGACGGATCAGGGGCAATCCGTGAAACGCTCTCAAGGGGCGAAGTCCATCAGCCAACTCGAAGGGGTCACAAGCGAAGCTCGCGCAGTGGGTGGGAATGGATCGTCAGGGAAGATGGGGCAGGGACAGAGCGGGTTGGATCTCGGTGATCGATCACAGCAAGCCATGAAAACCATTCAGCAGAGCAAGTCATCAGAGGATCAAGCGATCCAGAGGAAAGAAGTGATCGCGCAGGTGCAGCGAGGCCTTGCTTCAATTATGAACACCAAGGGCGGAACGATGAAAATCCGCTTGACCCCTGAGCATCTCGGAGAGGTGAATATCCAGCTCATGACCAAGGACGGTCATGTCAATGTCAAGATCGAAGCGGAGCACGAGCAGACAAAGCACATGCTCAAGGACGGGCTGGAGAGTCTCAAGAGTGCTATGGAAGCACGAGGCGCAACGGTCGATTCACTCACAGTCGAAAGCAAAGACCGCTCAGGATTCGGTCAACTGCTGAATCAATCAGATGTGAACAGCGACGATCAACAACGCGAATCAGGCAACCGATCGGATACAGACAACAACGACCAAAGCAAGAACGCTTCAATCAACCACAGTCCGGACGAATCCGAAACCGGAGTGGATGCAGACACCAGTAATCAGCCGCAGAGTATCTGGACCCAGCTGGGTCTTGATGCGATCGCGTGAATGAAAGGGCGACGATATGAGTGCCATCAGTGATTTCTCATCAACCTCTCCTGCGTCATCGACGGATGATGCGTTCAACACGCTTTCGAGCGCGGAGTTCTTGCAGATTATCTTTACAGAGTTGCAGAATCAGGATCCACTCGAGCCGCAGGATTCGCAAGCGATGCTGAATCAGCTCTCATCGCTCCGTTCGATTGAATCGGACACGAAGATGGTGGATTCGTTGCAGAACTTGGTGTCCCAGAATGAGTTTGCAGCCGCTTCTCAGTTGATTGGTTCGCTGGTGTCAGGGATCACGCTTGATAACCAGCGTGCAGCGGACTTGGTAATTTCCGTTTCACAGACCTCAGAAGGACCGGTGCTCAACCTCTTTGGTGGTGGGCGGATGTTCTTTGATCAGGTCGATGAGATTGCTGGGCCGATCGATGATTATGTTGATCCGGATGACGGCGATACACCGACCGACCCAGACCCTGATGTTGATGCAGGTGTAGACACCATCCCTCCGATCATCGGCGATGCAGACGACCTAGATGCTGACCTGGATCATTCGGATTCGCCGAGCGATTCGCCGACGCGTCCTGTTGTGACTACAGGATAATGAGGATCGGATCGTGACCATCTCAGGCAACCAACTCCTCATCGCATTGGGATCGGGAATCAATCCAAGCAGTCCGACTGCGGACTCGGTGTTCTCTGGACAACACGAAAAACACCTCGATTTCAATGAAGTGCTCCGCAAAGTTCAGAGTGGTCAAGCGAGCGAGATCGGTGTCAAGATCGGGAAAGATGTATCGCCGCAGAGTGTGACGACGGAACTGAGAGAACGCGTTGGTCTTGCGATGGATCGCGCAGCGGTCGTCGGGGTCAACCAAGCGTTGGTTGATATGGGCGGGTCGTTCATGCGCGTCGATGTCCGGAATCGCGTGGTCGAAGCACAGTTTGCGCCAAGCGAAGCTGGGGTGATTGATCGGATCGATGGGTATGTCTCGATGCGACCAGCGAATGGTGATGAAGTTGATGCAGAATCGAAAGTTGTTTCGAATCATGCGACTTCGGCACGCGTTGTGCGAAACCGGTCGCTTGCGGATGTGCTCTCTGCGATCACGCCGTGATTGACCAATGCTCCGATATTCTGATCGAGAGCGAGATGAGGTTTCTTCTATGGCATCAACAAGTTCATTGTTCATCGGTCTGACAGGGCTCAACACCCACTCCCGTAAACTCGACATCATCGGCAACAACATTGCCAATGTGAATACGACAGCGTTCAAGAGCTCGCGCATTATGTTCGAGACACTCTTCCAGTCCAATCTCGGATTCGGAACGGCACCAACCGCAAACAGTGGGGGGGTCAATCCAACGCAGATCGGGAACGGGGTCGGGGTTGGAGCAATCCAACGAAACTTCAACAACGGCACCATCAACGCGACCGGAGATCTCCGCGATCTTGCAATCGACGGCTCAGGATTCTTCATGGTTGAGAGCAACGGTTCAACCTTCTACACAAGAGCGGGATCATTCAGGCAAGACATCGCAGACAACCTCACAACCGCGACAGGTGAACGGCTGCTTGGCTATGGGGTGGACGAAGACTTCAACCTCGTCACCGGCGAACTCGTACCCATCAACATCCCCATCGGTCGACAGACCATCGCGGAAGCGACCAGCAATATCTCGATCGTCGGGAATCTTGACAAGAGCGGCGACATCCCGACCCAAGGCTCCACCATCGAGTTGATGGCGTCCTCGATCTCAGGACCAACAATCCTCGGCGGTGGGTTCATCAGTTCCACTTCATTGCTTACAAGCATCGATGATCCGTCAAACCCAGGCACCGCACAGTTCAGTGCAGGACAAACCATCCGACTGACTTCAGATGCATCCAAAGGTGGGGGGTCACTGCCTCGTGCAGATTTGGAAATCACCGCGACGACTTCCGTGCAAGACCTGATGACTTTCTTTGAACAAGCACTCGGGATCCAAGACACCGGAGGTCCGAATCCAGACGGCTCCACCCCAGGGGTCACCGTCGATCCGACCACTGGTGTCATCTCCATTGTCGGGAATGTTGGGACAGAGAACAATCTGCAGATCTCGACCGGCGATCTCCGCTTGGTCGATACCGATGGAACCACATCGCTTGGAGCGGCGTTCGAGACCAACCAAGTCGCAGAAGCGGACGGGGAAAGCGTCCGAACCACAGTGTCCGCGTTCGACTCGCTTGGGACATCGGTACTCGTCGATGTGGTCATGGTGCTGGATTCGACTCCAAACACCGGACCGGTCTGGAGATACTTCATTGAATCCGACGCGGACACGGACCTCGATCTATCAGTCGCGACCGGGACGCTGCAGTTTGATACTGAGGGGCAGATCAATCCGGATGACAACTCGGTGCAGGTGACGATTGATCGGGAGAACACCGGCGCGGACAACCCGCTCTCATTCAATCTCAACTTCCTCGCGGATTCTGGTCAAACGACTTCGCTCGCGACAGGTTCAAACATCATCGGACTGACTACTGACGGCTTGCCTCCTGGAACGCTCGAAAACTTCGCGACCGGCGACGATGGCACAATCGTGGGACGGTTCTCCAACGGCGCGATCCGCACGATGGGTCAGGTCGTGCTCGCAAAGTTCTCGAATCCAGCAGGATTGATCGACCAAGGGGGAAACCTGTTTGGCACAGGTCCAAACTCAGGACCAGCCGCGATCGCATCACCAGGTCAGCTCGGTCTTGGAGCGGTGGTTTCAGGAGCACTCGAAGCATCCAATGTTGATCTGGGACAAGAGTTCACGCAGATGATCCTGACCTCTACGGGGTACTCCGCGTCATCTCGTGTCATCCGGACCACTGACGAACTGCTCCAACAACTCCTGGTGCTTGGACGATAAACAACCTCGCCCAGTCCTATAAGCGGCGACGCTTTCGGAGAAGGTCATGATCTGCGTCACTCGACTCAATGATAAAAAATTCATCCTCAACGCGGAGATTATCCGGACAGTTGAGGAGAACCCTGACACGATCATCACGCTTTTATCGGGTGAGCACATGGTCGTCAAAGAATCCATGAGTGAGGTGGTCCGCAAGACCATCGAGTATGGTCGGCACCTGCGGAAACTCACCGAGCCCACATAAACCGACCCTTGCTCCGTTGTTCGCTTGGAAATCGGGATCATGTCTGAATTGAGCACGCTCCGGGGTCGATAGTCACCGAGTGCCTCCCATGGACGGGTGGTGCTTGGAGGACGACGCGTGGATATTGCAACAGTTGGTGGACTCGCAATCGCAGCTATTTGCTGCTTCCTAGCCATCTTTTTGGGTGGCGGGAATCCCATCGCGATGATCAATATCCCGTCGGTGATTGTTGTGTTCGGCGGTTCCGCAGGAGCGGTGATCGCAGCGTTCCCGCTCGCGAGCTCGCTCGGACTCCCGAAACTGGTCATGAAAGCGGTCTTCGGCACGGTCGCTGATCCTGCTGACACCATCAAGGACATCGTCAAGTACGCAGAGATCGCTCGTCGCGAAGGAATCCTTTCACTCGAAAATCACATCGGTGACATGACCGACGAGTTCATCATCCGTGGGATCAAAATGGCCGTCGATGGTACAGATCCTGAACTGATCCGTGTCATCATGGAAACTGAGCTCGAAGCGATGATGGATCGTCATATGCAAGGCAAGATGGTCCTCGACAACTTCGGGAAATACGCGCCAGCATTCGGGATGATCGGGACACTCATCGGTCTGATCCTGATGCTCGGTTCTATGGAAGACCCATCAACCATCGGTCCGTCCATGGCGGTCGCGCTCATCACGACACTCTACGGTGCGATCATCGCGAACGCATTCGCAGGGCCGATCGGCGACAAGCTCTTTGCGAACGATCAAGAAGAAACACGCTTGAAGACCATCGTCATCGCTGGAGTCATGGCAATCCAATCAGGCGATAACCCACGCGTGGTCGAGAGCAAGCTGCTCACCTATCTCCCACCTGCACAACGCGACGCGTTCCTCGAAGCACAAGCCGCTTAATAACGGGTAAAGGAGCACGCGATGGGCAAGAAGAAGGAAGCACCAAAGGCAGAGGTCCCCGAATGGGTGGTGACCTTCGGTGACTTGATGTCGCTGTTGCTGTGCTTCTTTGTGCTTTTGGTTTCATTTTCTGAGATGAAGAAACCTCGTGAATATCAGAAGGTGATCGATTCGGTCAACGAAGCGATGGGCTTCAAAGGCGGCATGGGGCTCGCGCACCTGATCGAGCAAGCGGATAACTCGATGGTTTCAAACCAAGAAGAACGCGCCAAACGCGACGGGAATAAGCGATCGACCAATGTGAACAACGATTCCAATGTTCAAGGCCGCGAGACACTGGTGAACATCGTTCAGGAAGGCGCTCGGCACGCGATCGGTGGGTCGATCATGTTCGAGGTCGGGAGCTTTGAGCTTTCAAAGCGAAACCAGGACATGATCCGTGACAGCGTCGCGCCCAAAATCCGAGGACTCAACTACATCTGTCCAATCGTGGGACACGCGTGGGGGCTCGAAGAGAAACGGTCAGGAATGGGATTCGATGAGCTCGGGTATCGACGAGCGCAAGTGATCAAGGATTTCTTGGTCCGGGAATGTGGTGTGGATGGAGCGATCCTGCGGGTTGAATCGGCAGGGGATACCGAACCGATGTCGCTCGCAGAAGATTCCGGCGGAGGCGGCGGGTCAAATCGTCGAGTACAAGTGTACCAAACCGGGCGGACGGTCTCACAGACCCATCCAGATCCGAACTTCACCGGAGCGGATAACTAACACTCGGTTCTCCGAGCGAGGAAGCAAGTCATGGCCGACGAAGAAACCAAGGATCAGAAGACTGAAGCAGATGCCGGCGAAAGCAAGGGGGGCGGGCTCAAGATGATCATCATCATCGCGGTCATCATGGTCCTCGAGGGTGCGGGGGTCTTCTTCCTGGTCAATATGATGGGCGGGCCAAAGGGTGTCGAGGCGAGCGAGATGGCGCTCCTCGAAGGCACGGGCGAAGATGCTCCTGTCGAAATCGAACTGGTCGAAGATCGGTTCCAGAACATGTCCACCGGTCATGTTTGGGAATGGCGCGTCCAGATCGTCCTCCGTGCTCGTCAAAAGAACGCGGCCCACCTGGAAACCATCAAAGAGCGTGATGCGGCGTTGTTGAAAGAAGGCGTCGCGCTGATCTTCCGCAGAGCGCAAGATCGGCACCTCCGAGAGCCGGGACTTGAGACGATCACGCGCCAGTTGACGACATATGTCAACGAGGTGTTTGGGGTTGATGCAGACGGGATGCCTCGTGTCGATCGCGTTATCATCCCTGAGTGCAAGGGGTTCCGTTCAGACACCTGATCCGGATTGGCCCGAGTTCCCGCCTGAATCAGCCATCCAAAGCAATATCTGCGCCTGAGCGCAAAGACTGGACTCGATCGGTGCGATCGTCCGATATGTGGACATGCGCCGGGAGTCGGTGCGTCTTGCTGAATCCGGGCGGAGCCCGAAGGAATCCATGATGGCCGACGAAGCCGAAAACACCCAACCCGAAGAACAGACGCCCTCGAGCGAATCGCCGGAAGCTACGAATGATCCGGTTGGTGATGTCGCGGATCCAGAACAAGCGATCGAGGATGCATCCGCGATCGCTGGTGATGTTGCGGCTCAAGCGGAGGATGGCGCGGACATGTCCGACGATGAAGCCGCGGCCCTCGCAGCGGCGATGACCGCGATCAACCAAGCGACAACACCAGGTACCCCTTCCGATGACGCTCAGGGTGATGCCTTTGTCTCTCCAGAGTTTGAGGACGGCTTGTCCCAGGGTCAGCGAAGTGATCTTGATCTGCTCTCAGATGTCCATATGAATGTCCGGATTGAACTGGGCCGGACACGCATGTTCGTTGAGGATGTGCTTCGATTGGGAGATGGAGCGGTAGTCGAACTCGATAAACTCGCGGGCGATCCGGTGGATGTATTTGTGAACGATCGGAAGGTCGCGCGAGGCGAGGTGCTCGTGCTCAATGACAACTTTTGTGTGCGTATCAGCGAGATCATCGATCTGCGCGAAGCTTGATTGATTCAGTGACGATTGACCAGACGGAGGATCCGTCTGAGAGAAAGGCCAGGATGGCGACATGTGGATGGGACTCCGTGGGTGCTTGAGCATCCTGATCACGCTTCTGATATCTACGCACGCTGCATATGCTCAGCACGGTCCATGGGTTGAAGTCCCAGTGGACACAGCGGTTCAGATCCAAGAGCCGGTAGTTGCGAAGCAAGCTGATCATTCCGACACCCCGACCCCGCTTCCGATCCAAGTACTCGAATCGGATCAAGAAACCGCTGTTGCTGCATCCCCAGCATCAAGCGAGTCGCAACCGTTGGGCATGCCTCGCTCACGCGAACAGGAACAATCCATTGGCGATGAGGTCGCTACCCCGATGATGCTCGGGAAAGAGTTTGTCCGAACGATCGCCGCACTCGGCGGTGTCCTGCTCCTGATCTTCGGGTTGGCGCAGTTTTACAAACGGCTCGCACGCACGCGAGGCGGATTGAGCGGTCAAATCGGAGCTGGTGGGCGAGCACCCGCAGGTTTGGTGGAAGTGCTGGGACGCTATCCGATTTCATCAGGGATGACGCTGGTTGTGCTGAGGTTCGATCGGCGAGTCCTCTTGCTCTCGCATGCAGGGTCAAGCAGGGGCAAACGAGGAATGGGTGGATCAGGCACCATGCAAACGCTCTGCGAGGTTGACAGCGTCGAAGATGTCGCATCCATCCTCGGCAAGGTCCGCGACGAAGCGGGAGAATCCATCTCCGCATCGTTCGAGCGTGCACTCCACGAAGCAGGCAACGCAACGGATCAAGAAATCGAGAAGGCAATGTACCAGCCTGCTCCGGGGATGCATGTTCAGCGTCCGAGGCGGATCGCCCCTGGGTTTGTTGCAAACGATGAGGGCGATCGTCTCGAACTGACTTCGCACAACGATTCTCCTGCTGCATCACAGGTCCTGCGCCGTCGGCTCGGCGCAATGCGGAGAGGGCACTGAGCCGTGGGAATGATCCGTTCCATTTTGTGTGTGGTGCTGATTGGATTGCTCAGTTCGAGCGCATTTGCTCAGCTCGGTCCTTCATCTCCTGATTCATCGAGTGATGCATTCAATCCATTGCAGATGCTCAACGAAGCGGGGTCAGCGATCAATGCCGCGAGTGCAGCGGGGGGGAGAATCCAAGGCGGACCAGCTCAGTCGTCCACCGATCAACCCGAACAGTCGGGTTTGTCCGTAACGCTCAACATCATGCTGCTGTTGACGGTGATCGCGTTGGTCCCGTCGATCATGCTGATGACGACGAGTTTCGTTCGGATCATGGTGGTCCTCGCGCTGCTCCGTCAAGCGATGGGTACGCAGTCGCTCCCGCCTGGTCAGGTGATCACTGGTCTCGCGTTGTTTATGACGATGCTGGTGATGAAACCCACGATTGATCGGATCTGGACGGATGCGGTTGTGCCGTATCAGAACGGCGAGATCCGCGACATGGATGTGCTCTGGGAACGCGCCTCGACACCGATGCGTGATTTCATGTTTGATCAGATCGAAGCGACCGACAACTGGTCGTCGCTCTACATGATTCTCAACTACCAAGGTGTGGATACCTCAGAACCAGAGAACATGACACGCGCTGACATCTCCACAACGACGCTGATCCCGGCGTACATGCTTAGCGAGCTCAAGGTTTCATTCCTGATGGGGTTCCGGGTGTACCTGCCGTTCCTTGTGATTGATATGGTGATCGCGTCGCTGCTGATTTCGATGAGCATGATGATGCTCCCTCCGGTTTTGATTTCGTTGCCCTTCAAGCTGATGTTGTTTGTGCTTGTGGATGGGTGGACGCTGATTGTGGGTTCGCTGCTCGAAAGCTTTGTTCAGGAAGGCAACAGTTCTCGGCTCAGCGCGACCGCCGCGGCTGCGCTCCCGCTGTTCATGCTTGTGAAGATTGTTGAGAAGGGGAAGGTCAAGAAGCGACTGAATGGGGGTTGTTGTGATTGACGAAGCCGCGATTCAGATGATCCGTGATGCGCTGTACATTGTGCTGCTGATCGCGACGCCTCTGTTGTTGGTGGGGATGATTTTGGGTCTGCTGATTTCGCTTGTGCAATCAGTGACCTCGATCCAGGATCAGACGCTGACCTTTGTTCCCAAGATCATCTCATTGTTGGTCGTGGTGGTGTTCCTGCTCCCTTGGATTCTGACGATCTTGGGCGAGTTTGCTGTTGAGATGATGAAGTTGTTCTGATGGAAATGATCGTCCCCATGCTGGTGCATGTGCTGCCGCTGATGCTGGTGGTTGCTCGGTTGACGGGATTGTTTTTGTTCACGCCTTTGCTTCGATCTGAAACCCTCCCGCGTTCGTTCAAAGCACTCCTCGCGTTCATGTTTGGTGTCGCGTTGTACCCCGCCGTGCCTCACTTTGATCCGGGGATGACGATTGATACGGTTCAGTTGGTGCCGTTGCTGTTTGCGGAGTTGCTGGTGGGGATCTCGATTGGTCTCATCGCCGCGATGCCGTTGTACGCGATGCAGATGGGCGGGTTTGTGATGGGATACCAGGTTGGTCTCTCACTCGCGGAGTCCTACAACGCGGAACTCGATTCCAGCGGCTCCGTCATCGGTCTGCTCCTGTTCTACATGTCCGTCTTCGTGTTCATCGGGCTGGGCGGATTCGAGTTGTTGTACCTCACCCTCGCAGAATCGTTCCACACCGCGCCGATCGGGATGTTTACCGCTGGTGATGTGCCGTTGTCGTTGTTTGTTGAGGTGATCAACTCCGGGTTCGAGCTTGCGATCCGTGTTGCATCTCCCGTGATCGCGGCGGTTGCGATGTCGCAGGTCGCGATGGGTCTGGTGATGAAGACGATGCCTCAGGTGAACATCATGAGCATTGGCTTTGCGATCCAGATCTTGACCGGGCTGATCCTGCTGATGCTCATGATCAATGTGATGAGCGTCGTCGCTGGGGATGAGATCGATCGTGTCATGGACGGCCTCACGCTCTGGATTCAGAGTCTCGCGACCGAGTCTGCACATGCACAAGCAGCGGGGGGGCTGAGCGATGGATGATCTGGGTGAACGCACCGAAGCACCAACCCCCAAAGCACTCGCGACCGCACGAGAGAAGGGGCAGGTTCCCAAGAGCCAGGACTTGTCGGGTGCGGTGCTGATGCTAGGAGGTGTTATTGCGCTCATGGTGCTCGCGCCGATGATCGGTGAAATGTTTGAGCGAATCCTCCGCACGATGCTGGATGGCGATATCAGTGTTGACCAACTCTCCACGGCTTCGATCAAAGCAACATCCATGCTCGCGATGTACGAGGTCTTCCGTGTCATGCTCCCGGTGCTGCTGATTGTGATGGTCGTCGCGTACGCGTCGCAGTTCATGCAGGTCGGGTTCCTGATCAGCGCCGATCCGATCATGCCCAAGTTCAGCAAGCTGTCCCCGATCGGTGGAATCAAGCGGATCTACGGCAAAAAGGGACTCGCCAAAGCGATCATCAACACGCTCAAACTCACGCTCCTGATCATCGTGTCGATCCTCGTGATCCGCTCGCAGATCGACACCATCTCCACGCTTCCGATGCTCACCGCATTGATGGCGACAACCGCGATCCTGCGGATGGTTGTGATGATCGCGTTCATCCTGATCGTGATCCTGCTCATGCTCGCGGTCATCGACTACATCTTCCAACGCTGGCAGCACATGCAAGAGAACAAAATGACCAAGCAGCAGGTCAAGGACGAACGGCGAACGATGGAAGGCGATCCGCAACTTAAGGGCAAACGCATGCAGATGGCGCGAGAGATCATCATGCAGCAGATGGCGCACCAGGTTCCACAAGCGGATGTCATCGTCACCAACCCAACGCACTTCTCCGTCGCGATCAAATACGACTCCGAGGGTATGGGGGCGCCAAAGGTTACTGTCAAAGGCGCGGATCTCATGGCGTTCCGTATCAGACAGATCGCTCGCAACCACAACATCCCGATTGTTGAGCGTCCGCCGTTGGCGCGTGCGTTGTACTGGGGTGTCAAAGCAGGGCAAGAAATCTCCGCTGAGCACTACGAAGCGGTCGCCGAACTCCTTGCGTATGTCTACAGACTCGAAGGCAAAGCGCACAAGAAAATGAACCAACTCGAACCCGTCACCCATATCCAAAGTCAGTAATGTCCACAGTCATCGTCAAGTAAGGTATAGTCGCACAAGCAATGGCAAAAGAAGCGTCCAACACACTCCTCCCCGCATGGGTTGATCGGATCGGTCAGTACCGAACACTGATCGTCCCGCTCGGGTTTGTGTTGATGCTCTCGGTGATCCTGCTCCCGCTGCCACCGGTAGCGCTCGACATCCTGATCTCCTTCAACATCTCGCTCGCGGTTATCATCCTGCTCACCACGCTCTACATGCAGAAGGCGCTCGAGTTCTCTGTATTCCCATCGCTGCTGCTCGCGACGACCTTGCTCCGTCTGGTGCTCAACATCGCATCGACTCGGCTCATCCTGACCGCGGATGCATCGACCCCTGATCAAGCGATCGGCGTTGCGGGCGAGGTCATCTCCGCGTTCGGGGTCTTCGTCGCGGGTGATTCGCTCTTTGTCGGCGTCATCATCTTCTCGATCCTGATGATCGTTCAGTTCATGGTTATCACCAAAGGTGCGGGACGCATCGCGGAAGTCGCTGCACGATTCACGCTCGACGCGATGCCCGGCAAGCAGATGGCGATCGACGCCGAGCTTTCCAATGGGATGATCACCGAGAACCAAGCACGCACCCGGCGCGAAGAGATTGGACGCGAAGCGGACTTCTACGGAGCGATGGACGGTGCATCCAAGTTCGTCAAAGGCGACGCGATCGCGGGCATCATCATCACGCTCATCAATATCGCGGGTGGTTTCGCGGTTGGTACGATTGATAAAGGTTGGCCCGCCGGACAGACCGCGGAGATCTTCACCAAGCTGACCATCGGTGATGGGCTGACCAGCCAGATCCCCAGCTTTATCATCTCCATGGCCGCTGCGCTCATCGTCACCCGTTCTGGAGACAAGGGCAACCTCGGCACCGAGATCACTGGTCAGCTCGTATCCCAACCACGCGGATTGATCATCACCTCAGGGTTCCTCGCACTCCTCGCGTTCTCACCGCTCCCGACAGTCCCGCTGCTCACCATCGCGATCGGACTCGGCGTGCTCTCTTGGTTGATGGTCCGCTCCGCGAGAGACAAGGTGACGATTGAGAAGCAGAAGGCGCAGTCTGAAGCCGCGGAGATCGCTCCCGAACCGCCGCAGGTTGAAGAGTTGCTCAAGGTTGATGTGCTGGAACTTGAAGTCGGATATGGATTGGTGCCTTTGATTGATACCTATCAAGGGGGTGATCTGCTCGATCGCATTAGTGCTGTGCGCCGTCAACTTGCTGTCGAGCTCGGGCTGGTGATGCCGCCGGTTCGTATCCGCGACAATATGCAGCTTCCTCCGAATGAGTATCGGGTCAAAATCCGAGGCAACACCGTCGCATCGGGTCAAGCGGAACCATCAAGGTTGCTCGCGATGGATTCCGGCTTTGTCACAGGCAAGGTTGAAGGTATCCATACTGTTGAGCCCGCGTTTGGTCTTGATGCTTGGTGGATCGATCCAAGTGTGCGCACGCGTGCTGAGAGTATGAACTACACCGTCGTTGATCCGACCAGCGTGCTCGCGACACACATCACCGAACTCGTCAAGACTTATGCCGACGAACTGTTGACGCGTGAAGAGGTCAACAACCTGATCGAGGGACTCAAAGAGAAAGCATCCAAGCTCGTCGAGGAAGCGATCCCGGGAGTCATCAAAATTGGAGAACTGCAGAAAGTACTTCAGTCTTTGCTCCGCGAACGCGTCCCTGTTCGGGATATCGAGACGATCCTCGAAACCCTCTCCGATTGGGGGACCAAGACCAAAGATCTCGATGTACTCGTTGAGTACGCTCGCAACGCGCTCCGAAGAACGATCTGTTCGCTCTATGCGGATACCAACGACGATGGGAAGCTCTCGCTCGTCTGCGTCACACTCGACCCTCGGCTCGAAGACCAAGTCAGCGCATATATAGATAGAGGCGCTGCGGGGACGGTGCTCAATGTTCCCGCGAAGGTCGCGCGTGACATCGCGTCGGTTGTCAGCGATGAACTCGGTGCGGTAATGGCAAGAGGGCGATTGCCTGTCGTGATTGCGTCACCACAAGTACGCAATGCGATGTGGCAGATCCTCGAACCCCATATCCCAGGCGTCGCGGTGCTTGGTTACAACGAAGTCGTCTCAGGGATCGATGTTGAATCCGTCGGATTGATCGGCCCGCTTGGGGCGCAGAATCGTGAACAACCTGCAGATCAACCACCTAGAGCGGGTGGGGTTCCGGTCGGAGCCGCGTAATCGGCTTGCGGATTCGTTGTGGACAACTTGTCGATAAGTGGTCAAAGCCCAGTGGGGGCGGTACATTACGGTGAACGACCCTTTTCCACAAGCTGCCAGGACGGCCGAATATGAAACTGAAAACATACACCGCTCAAACAATGGCACAAGCGCTGGCGCAGGTCCGCAAGGATCTAGGGTCAGATGCGATGATCCTTCATACACGCTCGTTTCGAACAGGGTCATGGCTCGGATTCGGCGGAAAGCCGATGGTCGAAATCACCGCATCGACACCACAGCCGTCATCGCCACGCAGTTCGCGTCGAGCCAAGCGATCCTCTGCACAAGTGTCCGGCGCGACATCCGCTGCGACTGCGGAATCAAGTGTTCGTCATGCAGAAGCGAATGAGGAGTCCGCACCAGAAATCGTGGTTCAACGCAGCCGAGTAGATCAGCGTGTCAGCGGCACTCCGACCGACCGGTCACTTTCACGCGAGAAAATGATTGATGATAGAGCGGCACTGTTGCAAGGACTGATGGGCGGAGTCGATGCGCCGCGAAAGCAATCCAGTCACAACGCAGCACACGATGAGACGAAAGACCGTGTTGCCGATGCTTCTACATCATCATCTGCAACCAGTGAACCTCGGCCAAAGAGTCCGATTGTGGATGATGGATTCGAGCCTGCAACCTTTCGGACTGTTCAAGAAGAACTCGTTGAACCTGTGCTCAAAGAAGAACCAACTTCCAGTCCACAAGTTGAACCGATCGTCGAGAACACTCCGCAACAAGTAGAATCCGATCAAACTCCATCGAGTCAAAGACTCATGCCGCACGGCAACCAGCCGGTGTTTGAACATGCGATGACTCCATTCGAGGAACTCCCTCAGAATAAGAAGCCCGCAGATGCGGCACCTCCAAAGACTCAGCCAGTTGAATCAATCGAGCAACTCGAAGAAGAACTGGCTGAAACAAAGACCGAGATCGCAGAAACGATCGAAGCCAAACCAAGCCAGAGCTCCGCAGAAACCCAGGCGCTCCAGGCACAGATCGAGCAGCTCCAGAAGATGATGGGGAAAGTGCTCGATACCACTCGGCGTACCGCTGTCGCGGTCAACAAGACCAGCACCGACGGCTCACTCCCTGCAGTTGAGATGTCCGCACCGCTTCAGTCGTTGTACTCAGAAATGGTGGACAACGATGTGCCGTTGGATCTTGCCGAGTGCTTTGTTGGAGCCGTGCGTGATCGTCTTGATGCCGACGAGCTCGATGACCGGACTGTTGTTCGACATGCGTTGCTCCGTGAGATTGAATCAACGATCCAAACGGTGTCTGAGTCTTTGCTGACCAAAGCCTCTTCGCGTGATTCGGATAGTCAGGATCGCCCGCATGTGCTCGCGTTGATTGGGCCGACCGGGGTCGGGAAGACGACGACCGTCGCGAAGCTCGCAGCGACGGCCAAACTCCGTCATGGGAAACGCGTCGCGCTGATTACTTCCGACACCTATCGGATCGCAGCGATCGAGCAGCTCAAGACCTACGCGTCGATCATCGGTCTCGAGCTCAGGATCGCCAACTCACCTGAGGAGATGTCTCGCCAGATCGATTCGCTCCGCGAGATCGATCTGGTTGTCATCGACACCGCAGGTCGATCTCAGAACAATCACGCTCGGCTCGATGAGCTTGGTCAGTTGATCGCAGCCGCTCGTCCGGACGAGACGCATCTTGTGCTCTCATCAACAGTTGGGGACAATGTGCTCCGCAAAACCGCTGAGCGATTCATGTCGCTCGGACCTGATCGCTGTATTCTCACCAAGATCGATGAAGCGGTCACTACCGGCATGATCGCAGGCATGAGCGAGCGCATCGGATTGCCTCTGAGCTTTGTCACTGTTGGCCAAGAAGTGCCTGACGACATCCTCCCGGCAAGAGCGGATCGTCTCGCGCGTGCAGTTCTCGACGGACCGTCGGCTGTCGTTCCTGGGTCGGTTCACCCAGATTCGAGCATTCCCCGTCCCTAAGTGTCTACCATTGTTGCAGATATTCCTTCGTAAGAATCCTTGTCTAGGTCCTTTGGTGTTTGGAGAGGTTGATTGATGACTCAGTTCGTTTCCGCGTCAGATGCTCCGCGCAACACAGAAGGATCAGCTCATGAACTCGACGACCAAGCGTCGCGCTTGCGTCAACTGGTGTCGAAGTTTGAACGCGAAGACGGTGCAGAAGAAGCACCACAACCGAATACCAAAGGTTGGACACCCCCAGCAAGACGCATCCCAGTCATCGCAATCGCATCAGGCAAAGGCGGCGTAGGGAAAACCACAACATCCGTCAACCTGTCCATCGCGCTTGCAAGGCAGAACCGACGCGCGTGCTTGCTTGATGCAGACCTCGGACTCGCAAACGCGGATGTCCTCTGCGGATTGATGCCCAAAGCTCGACTCGAAACCGCGATCGACAACGAAGAAACACCATCACTCGAAGATCTTGCGATCGACGCGCCAGGTGGGTTCCGTCTGATCCCAGGTTCGGTTGGGATCGGACGCGTTGGCGAACTCGATGAACGCGAACGATTGACCCTGCTGAGCAGGCTCGAAGATCTCCAAGAGCACAATGATGTGATCATGATTGATACCAGCGCCGGTCTGGGGGATTCGGTGACGACCTTTGTCCAAGCCGCGGATCTCGGATTGATCGTGGTCACTCCAGAACCAACCAGTGTTGCTGACGCGTACGCGCTTATTAAAGTACTGATTATGAGCGCTGATGGTCAAGAATCCGGTCAAGCACCGCGTCCTCGACCCAAGCTTGCGATGATCATCAATCAAGCAGCGAACGAGAAGGAAGCGAACCAGGTCTACTCCCGCATGGCTGGGGTCTGCGATCGTTTCCTTGGATACCAGATCCCGATGCTCGGTTACATCCGTTCTGACAAGCGCGTTGTCAAAGCGGTCAAGGCACGCTCGCCGTACATGATCGAGACTCCAAAGAGTCCAGCGGGCAAAGACATGACGCGACTCGCGGCGGCACTCACGGAGTGGGCCGGTATCGAGGGACGCGCCCACGCTGCGGGAACAAAGCAGCGATTCTTTTCAAGACGATGAATGCGGATCGGTGTTGAGCCGATGAATCGAGCGTGAGCATGCACCGAAGGTGCTTTGCCGTGCCGATTTGATGTTCATATCAGTTGAGGCATCACAAATGCAATGCAACTGGCGCGGAATGTGCGGTTGGAATGCAGATCCATCATGTGCGCATCTTCTGCGCACATGATGCGTGATTGTGAATGGATTGTGGATCGGAGTCTCCTGTGAGTGATGTCGAAATCATCGAAGATGACAACAACCAAGGGAGTGGGGATCTTCATGAGGATGTCCCGGCACGCTTGATCTCGGGGGTGATGGGCCTCATGGGCTTCTTTACCGCGCTGATGGTTGGGTTCGTCGTTGGGAACACCGGCGTGATCATTGTGCTCCGCGCTCTGCTCGCAATGGCGGTTTGCGCGCTCGTAGGGCGCCTTCTCGGGATTGTGGGGGAGCGGTGCGTGCGTGAGTTCCTGGATGAATACAAAGAAGCACGACCGATGCCCGTGCTCCCTGAGAAACTCCAGAGACTTTACAAAGCACGCGAAGATGAAGCAAAGCTCCGTGACTCAATGAAGAAATCGATGTAATGAAAAAAAGTTCAGAAAAAACTATTGAAACGCTACCACAACTGTTCTGGGGATTTGATATACTCAGGGGCAGGGCAAGGACCGCCCCCAACACCAGTTGCTATCCAGCAAGCACATTATCAGACTTTGTGTTTCCCAGATCAGCAATGACAACCCAATCGTCAAAGGGTCAAGGAGTCGACCGATGACAGCAATCCGTTCACGAACACGAATGTCCTCACGCGCCACCGCTCGGCATGCCATGCCATCGGGTGTTGCTACGCGCTTTGATGACATTGAAATGGCTGACATCTGGGTCATGTACAAAGAAGATTACACGGAAGATCTCCGGAACTTCTTGGTTGAAAAGTACTTGCACCTTGTTCGTTACAACGCTGAGCGTATATACCAACGGCTCCCAGACGAAGTTGATATCGAAGATCTCATGAGTGCAGGACTCTTCGGACTCATGGATGCGATCTCCGCGTTTGATACCGCTCGCGGTGTCAAGTTCGAGACCTACTGCGCTCCTCGTATCCGTGGTGCGATCCTCGACGAGCTCCGCTCGATGGACTGGGTTCCTCGTTTGGTCCGACATCGGACTTCGAAAGTCGAAGCCGCTCGTCAGCAGATCGAAATGGCGGTCGGACGCAAGGCAACCGACGAGGAAATCTCCGAGAAACTCGAAGTTGATCAGGACGAGTTCATCAAATACAAACGCGACTCGAGTGCGGTCTCCGTCACCTCGATTACACGCAAATGCTTCCAGTCCGACGGCTCGCGCGAGCTCCGCGAGATCGATGTGATCCGCGACAACTCGCAGGTCGCTCCCGTCAAGGTGATCCAACGCAACGATCTCAAGGACCTGATGACCAAGGGGCTTACCAGAGCCGAGCGTTTGATCGTGATCCTGTACTACTACGAAGGCATGACGATGAAGGAGATCGGGACCACCTTGGACCTCTCCGAATCTCGCGTTTCCCAGATGCACTCATCGATCCTCGCAAGACTCAAGGCGCAGATGCAGCATCGGATGCGTGAGCTTGAGCCGATGAAATAAAGCTTCTTCCCGAAGCGACAATCGAGATCTCTCCTCAGAGCCCGTTCGTTTGACGGGCTTCTTTTGTGATCCAACTGGATTCAAGTCGCGTGGACGCCTTGAGTGGTGCGTGAGTACAGACGCCTACATCGCGATTGGATCCAACCTCGGGGATCGTCAAACGACGATCAACAGCGCCATCCAAGCAATCGCGTCGCACGGCTCGATTGAACTGGTCTGCCGTTCGTCGATTATCGAAACCCAACCTGTTGGAGAAATCGAGCAAGGGGCCTATCTCAACGGCGTCGTCCAAGTGCGAACAACGCTCGGCGCTCGTGAGCTGCTCGATGCGCTGTTGAGGATCGAATCGGATCACGGCCGGGACCGCAGCAGTGAGCAGCGGTGGGGGCCTCGGACTTTGGACCTGGATCTGATCGTGTTCGGGAGTGAGGTCCACGACGAACCGGGTTTACAAGTCCCACATCCGAGACTTCATGAGCGATCGTTCGTGCTTGTGCCGCTCGCGGAGGTTGCTCCAGATCTGGTTCTCCCTGTACATAACGAAACACCCCGCCAGTTGCTCAATGCACTCGGCGGGGCGGGCTAGGTCTATTGGTAATCAATCAGTGAGGTCTTCTGTTCATCCGGCTTCGGCGCGAGGATGCGCGTTGTTGTACGCTTCTTCGACGCGTGAAGTCGAGAGATGGGTGTAGACCTGGGTCGTTGAGAGCGACTGGTGTCCAAGGAGTTCTTGGACAGAGCGGAGGTCCGCGCCGTTCTCAAGCAGGTGGGTCGCAAACGAGTGACGCAAGGTGTGCGGCGAGATGGACGAATCCAGTCCGACCATGCCGAGGTACTTGTCGAGTTTACGACGGACCGAGCGTGATGAGAGTCCCTTGCCGTGCTTGTTGAGGAAGAGCGGGAGTGGTTTGTCGCCGTTGGCGCGGTTTGCCCAGATTGGTCCGAACTTCGGATCTGATGCGAGGAGTTCCACATAGCGAGCGATCGCGCGGATTGCGTGTGAACCGAGTGGTACGATGCGTTCCTTGCGTCCTTTGCCTCGGACATGCATTGCTTCGTTCTCGATGTCCATATCGTTGTAGTTGATACCGACGAGTTCAGAGACGCGGATACCGGTTGAGTACAGCGTTTCGAGCATGGCGCGATCCCGACGACCAAGGACATCATGCTCGGTTGGTGCTGAGAGCAAACGCTCGACCTGTTCGACGGTGATTGCCTTCGGAAGGCGTTTGGATTGACGAGGTGTACGGATCAGGGTCATCGGATTGATGGTTGCGAACCCGTTTCGGTGACCCCACTTGTAGAATGAGCGGAGTGTCGCGATCTTGCGTGCCATTGTCGCGGGGGAGTAGTTCTGCTCGCCGAGGAATCCAAGGTAGGCGCGGATCAGATCCGCATCCGCTTCGCAGATTGTTTGGGTGAGCGTGGAGCCTTTGACCATCTGGATCGCGTTGGAATCAGTGCGTGCTTTGAACGCGAGTTCTTCGTTCGCTTGATCGATCGGCTGACCCGCTTCGTCAACGAGGTATTCGATGAACTGACGGAGATCCGCGCCATAACAACGAGCTGTGTACGGGCTGAAATGGCGTTCGTCAGTGAGGTAGCTCGCGAAGCTCTGTGTGATGGGGAGGGTGGTCATCCGTGATTCTCCAAACATATATGACACTGTGGTCGGGGTAGATAGTGGATTGTTTATCTGGTCTCTGAATGAGGACTATCGGGCGTGTTCAGGGTCGGCTTGAGTCCGATCACCACCATGATGCAGAACAATTTGCGAAGCGATCAGTTCCGCATCATCCCAGGTCAATGGTGAATCCTCGGTATCCGCCAGATCTGCGAGGGTTTCGAGCAAATCACGCGAATCTCCCGCGGCGCACGCGAAGCGCCAGAAGTGGGGAGGACGCTGCAAAGTCACGCAGACCATCTCAGCGCCATTGCTGGTTGAATCTGCGGATGTCTTATCCGGACCTTGGTCTTGGGGTTTGCGATTGTGCGGGTTGTTGCGTGGTGTCTGCGGTTGGCTCATCACTCGATCCTCCGGCACTCGATCGGAATGATCGAGCGAGCTCACCGGGGGAGCGAGAGACTATCGAGTCCTGGCGTATCGGAGCCATTCCTCGTCGATGAGTCTCCCGACCGTGTGGTGGGCAACAAACTGTGTGTACAGGTCCATGCTCGCGGTGTATATGCGCCAACGCAACGCGCTGTTGCTGTCGGAGCGTCCGCTTGCGTACCGCTTGAGATCCATCAGCACCGCATGATCCCGAGCATCGAGATGCTGGGACACAGCGTTGACCGGATCTCCGGAGAAACGCGAGGTGTTGGAATCACCGAAATCGGTGTACGCCATCGTCAAGGCGCGTGGGTCGAGGTTGGTTTGAGAACCGCGTTCCATCGCGCCCGGCTTGGAATACAACGCGAGGGCGAGTCCAAGCACAGGAGGGTCGTACGGGTCGTACGCGGTGATAGATCCCGCGATGATCCCATCGACTCCCAAAGCGTTGGCAAGCGCGATCGCTTCGGTGGATGAGGTGATCTGTTCGATTCCCGTTGTTCGCATCACTTCGAGTGTGCGATTGATCGGGAGACAACGGACGCCTCGGATTCCTTGGACAGCCGCGACGATGGTGTCACCAATTACATCCTCGCGGACGCTGGAGACTCCGGACTCGTTCCTTGGGGGGATGACCGCCCAGAGGATTTCGCCTCGGCTTGTGTCGTAGGGGGCAACAATGACTCCCGGGACATCAAGCTGATCACGTTTGTCGATGGAATTGCACCCAATAGTCCCGAAAAGGACACATGTGAGCAATACAGCAAGCATGGTCTGTGCACTTGTCATGGCGTCCTTGCCGAATCTCGAACGAGCGTCCATGCTCGTTCATAACTTGTTGCTCCTCAGGTTGATGTGTTCAACTAAGAGAAGCGGGAAACGGCGATGTCGTGTCTTTCGACACGACCGCCGGGTGGGTGGATGCAGGTTTATTCGCCGGGTGTTGGTTTGTCGGTATTGACATTGGCGAAAGTCGATTCAAACTCCGGATTTCTCAGGCTCGCCGCACGGACAGCCGGTGAGAGTTCCATCGACCAAAGATGGTCTTGACCATCCATATTCGAGACGAAGAAAATGTTGTTGTCGCGTCCCCAAGCTGGCATCAGATCGACAGAGGTGCCGTCGGTGAGCTTGACCTTGTTGGTGCCGTTGACCGAAACCATCCAGATTGTGGACATATCCGGACGAGCGTTGGTCGAGTCCACCCACGCTTGGGAGTAGGGGACTGCTGCGAAACAGACGAACTGGCCGTCAGGGGACCATGTTGGATTGATGAGTGCTTGGTCTGCACCCGATGCGATCTCTGTTTCGCGTCCAGCGGTGCCTGGATTCGGGGTGAAATCGATGGTCCAGACGCTGAATGCACGATCTCCGCGTTCGCGTGAGCGTTGGAAGAGGATTTTGTCGGCGCCATCTACACCTGTTGCTGCGACTGGGCACCATTCTGGGAAGAGACCAAATCCGATGAACTGAGCGCCATGATCGGATGCAACATCGGTGACCCACATCTCCCAGCGTCCGGTCTGCTGACCAAGGCGGGAGAAGACGAGCTTGGTGCCGTCTGGTGACCACGATGGGTGGAGGTCGTGTGAGGATTCGTTGGTGATCTGAATCTTGTTGCCGCCTTCAGCAGGCATCAGGAAGATATCCCACGAACCATTGCGATCGGTTGCAAACGCGATGGTCGATCCGTCAGGTGAGATGGAAGGCATGACATCTTGGCCAGGATTGTCGGTCAATCGAGTCACGACTGAGCCGCGAATGGATTTGGTGTAGATGTCTGCTGTCGGACGGTGCTGTGTTGATGCGTAGACCAGGTTGCGTCCGTCAGGAGTGACGATCGGATCGAAGTCTGAGCCGGCGTATGCGTCTGTGATTTTGCGGACATTGACTGTGGCGCGTGTCGCGGGTGTGCTCGACTCGGTTGGGAGCTCGATCCCCATCGCGTTGGAGTAGATCCACGCGCTCAGGTCACCGCCTGCGACTGAGTTGGCTTCAGGCTGTGGGATCGGTGCGTATGGATCGCGTGCTGCGCTGGTGATCGGTTCGTCTGTAACTTCGGTTTCCGGAGTCGCGCTTGTGGTGAGCGATGCGGAGGAGTTGGAAGCAAAGCTGCCGGTTTTCAGGGCTGGTGCGGATGGGAATGCAGGGGCATTCTTTGCATCAGCGGTCTTGGTTTGGGTTGTTGCTGATTGTGCGGTGTTTTGTACTGATGCACCGGACTCAGATTGACCAGGCGAGAAGTACGCGTTGGTGCGGGTGTTGTGGACACTCGCTTGCTGACTGTTCATGTGCGCTTGCTTCTCGGATTCATGCTGTTGGGTACGATCCCAAAATCCGACACGCTTGGCACATGCTGAGAGGGTGAGCATCGATCCTGAGAGGGCGATGAGCAAGATCGGACGAATGGTGTTGTTTGAGCTGTCGGACATCGAGTGGACTCCGTTCACTTCCCTGCTTTGCAGGAGATGCGATCATCTTCTTGGTCGACGGGCTCCGCCCGGCTCGAACCGTTTGTTGTGGTGGATCCCTCCTTGGATCCCACTATGAGCGACAACTGGACCAAGATTGCCCAGTGCCTGATAACTGCCTTTATCGGACGGGTCGTGCGAGTGACTTGAAGTGTGGCACGCTGTTCTTGGGTGTCGCAGGAAGATTCATCAAAAAAGAAGACCGGCGAGCCCCACCACAGGCTCGCCGGCACTCAGATAGAGGATTGGATTGGGGGATCACACGACGCGACGACGGACCATGATCGCGGGCGCATCGCCTGGACGGTCCCAACTGGACTTGCCGCAGCGTGGTTGGGAGGTGAAGCGGAGGTGATCGAGGTACTTGCTCAGGAGTTGGTCGTCGAACTGAGCGAGGAAATCCGCGGTTGCGGACGGGTTAACGGTGATGATCTCGTCAACGACTTGTTCGCGTGTGAGAGCCGCTGGTGGGGCTTGCATCAGTGGTTCGCGAGTTGCTTTGGTATCCGAGCGGTTGCTTCGTGCGATGGAAAATAGATCGGTCATGGTGAGTCTCCGTACTCGCGCAATGTGCAGCTTGTCGCCGGGGCAGGTTCCTTCCTTTTCCGGTGGTGCTTGCCTGACATCGGGGGAACTCGTTTGAGTTGATGAGTGTGTAATGCGCACGGACCTACAATTCCGTGCGCCGTGGGCGCAGGTTTCGCCGATGCGTCAAATCATGAATCTGGATTGTCAAGATAGGTGGTTTAGACGAAGTCCGCGATCGGATCCGCGTTGTCCGGTGAACCTGGATCGGTTGATGCGTCGTAGTTTGGGTTGAGGTCGATGATCGGTTCATCGCCTTCCATGTTGATGAGGACGCGTTGGTCGCGTACAAGCACGAGCAGCGCGAGGAACATCCCAACCATCTGTTGACGGGGCTTGTTGATAATGAGCGTGCGGAGGGTAGTGGGGGTCGCTGCGTTGCTCGAGAGTTTGGTGTTGAGCACTTCAACAATATCGTTCGCGTACACCTCGATCGGGGTGTCGTCAGACATGACCTCGTGCTCGCCGAGTCGATCGAAGTTGACGCTCTCGACGATGACGCGGAACGCGTTGACCAGATCGGTTAGGTCCAGGTCTTCGATCTCTAGCTCACCCATGTCATCCATCGCGGCGCGGACCGATTCATCATCAATCGCGGCGCTGTGGACCGGGGCGCGTCGTTCCCATTCGGACTTGCGATCCTCGAGCATCGTCGCGGCGTCGCGGTATTTTTTGTACGCGAGGAGCTGAGCGACGAGTTCGGCGCGTGGGTCTTGTGCCGGGTCCTTTGATTTTTCGTCGCTTGATTCGTCGTCTTCGTTGATCCCAGCAGCGAGCATCCGGGATTTGAGTTCCATGAGCGTCGCTGCGGTGACCAAGAACTCTCCCGCGAGGTCGATGTCGATGGTGTCAAGCTCGTCGAGGAATCCGAGGTATTGGTCGGTGATGATCGACATCGGGATGTCATGGAGATCGACCTCGTGCTTGCGGATCAGGTAGAGCAAAAGGTCCATCGGACCTTCGAATGCATCGAGTTGTACGCGGTAGAAATCGCTCATAGAGGTAGTGTAGCGGGTTCTGATCGCAGATGTCTCCTATCCTTAGAGCATGAGTCCACAGACCGACCAAACATGCACTCACGAACAAAAATTCATGGCTCGCGCCCTGACTCACGAAGCGGACGCGATCGCGCGGGTCGCTGAGCGGGTAGACGAGGGGTTTGTCAAAGCCGTGGACTTGATTGTGGGGTGCGCGGAGCAAGGCGGGACGGTGCTCGTCTCGGGACTGGGCAAGAGCGGGCACATCGGTGCGAAAATCTCCGCGACGCTCGCATCGCTCGGGATCCCATCCCACGCGGTGCATCCGACCGAAGCGGCGCACGGCGATCTGGGTCGCTTTCGCAAACAAGATGTCGTGATCTGCCTGAGCCATTCCGGGGAGACCGAAGAACTGGTCAACCTCGCGGCGATCCTCCGTCAAGACAACCTCCCGATCATCGCGATCACGCGAGGGGTGGTTGATGGGTCTCCAGAATCCGCGCTCGCTCGGCTCGCGACGGTTGTCCTCGCGGTTGGTGTGGTCGGAGAAGCGGGAGATGGCGAATACCTCGCGCCGACAAGCTCGACGACCGTGGCGCTCGCGATCGGTGATGCGATCGCGCTTGCAGCTGCGAAACGACGAGACTTCAGTCACGCGGATTTCCACGCAAGGCATCCGGGTGGTCAGCTCGGATCGCTTCTTCGTCCCGCGATGGAGTTGGTGCGGTTTACAGCTGGCGAGAACCTGCCGATCGCGAACGAATCGGACACAGTGAGCAAGGCGCTCCACGAAGCGTCCAAGGTTGTGCGTCGTCCGGGCGCGCTGCTTGTGACGGATGACACTGGGAAGCTGACAGGGATCTTTACCGACTCGGATCTGCGCCGGTTGGTGCTGAGCAATCCGGATGATCTTGAGAAACCGATGCGTGAGGTCATGTCGCGCGATCCGCGTTGTCTCGCTGGTGATGCGAAGGCAAGCGATGCTGCTTCGATGTTCCGCGAGTATCGCGCCGACGAGATCCCGATTGTGGACAGCGAAGGGAAGCCGATGGGATTGCTTGATGTGCAGGATCTGATCGCGATGAAACTGGTTCGGGAGTCGTCATGAGCAAGCGTAAGTACAGCGATCCTTCAACGATCGAACTCATCATCTTCGATGTCGATGGGGTTTTGACTGATGGCACCATCAACATCAACGACGATGGATCCGAAACCAAACGATTCAATGTCCGCGATGGGTTCGGGATTCGCCTCTGGCTCAACGCGGGCTACCAGATCGCGATCATCACCGGTCGCAGCGGCGAATCGCTCAAGCATCGTGTTCAATCACTCAAGATCGACCCGGACCTGGTCATCCAGGGATCACGCGACAAATCCGAAGCACTCGATGTGATCCTCGAAAAGACTGGTGTTGATGTTTCGAAGGTCGCCTACCTCGCGGACGATTGGCCCGACCTGTGCGCGATGACGCGCGTGGGATACCCGATGGCGGTCCACGATGCGGAACCCGAAGTGGTCGAAGTCTCGGCGTTTGTGTCGAGTCACAAAGGCGGACGCGGCGCTGCGCGCGACGCGATCGCGCACCTGCTCAGGTCCAAAGGGCTGTACACGCCAAGTTGAAGTTTGATCCGCTGATTACGAACTGGTGCGGTCGACGATGCGGTAGTCTTCGCGTTCGCCTCGTCCGCGGAGTGGGTAGTCCTTGCGGAGAGGGTGTGCTGGGAACTCTTCCCAGAGGAGGATTCTGCGGAGGTCGGGGTGGTTTGCGAATCGGATGCCGTACATGTCGAAGACTTCGCGTTCGGTCCATTCCGCGCCGGGCCAGAGGTCGCAGACCGAGTCGATGACGAGTGCGGGATCGTTCTCGATGCCGTCGGTTGGGACGGAGGGGTTGAGGTAAACCTTGACGAAGAAGCGATCTGTTCGTGAGTACGAGCAGAGGTTGTAGATGACCCCGAATCGGCCGTTGGTTTTGGATGGGTAGTTGAGGTAGTCGACGCCGGTGACATCTGAGCAGAAGTCGTAGGCGCAGCGTTCGTCGTTCTTGAGGAAGCTCATGACCTTGTGGAAGTCTTTGGGCTCGACAATCAGGATCGGTTGGTCGCGGAACTGCGTCGCTTGGAAGGTGCAGTTGGGGAACGCGGCTTTGACGATTGCGAATGTTGGGTGGTCGACTGCTTGGGTGCTCATGGCACAAGTGTAGACGATTCGTGCCGGATTTACACCCTCATCGGCACTCGATCCATCGTGGAGCGGGGATCGTGCGGATGGTCCGATTGATCAGATCAGGACTGATGAGCCCCTCCCCGATCGGGGCATGGGTGAGATGGCTCGATGGATTCGTCTCGATGGATCGAGCCGCGACGCCCCAGATGTTGGGGAGTTCCTCGCAGAGACTCGTCGAGCGGATGAGGTGGTCCGTCAGATCGGTCAGCATCGAAGGCGTCAACCAGCGTGCAGGATCGATCAACAGCGGGATTTCGGGATGGGCAGCAGACCAAGAAAGCGTGCAGATCGCGTCGCTGAGCCGACCACCTGCACCAGGGAGCAGGACAAGCTCGATTTCCGCATCTGCTGCAAGCTGTTGCGCTTGCGCGACCGCTTGATTGAATGGTTCCCATGAGTCTTGCGACCATCGTGCGAGCAGTTCCGCAGATGGATCGGGGTCAGACGCGAAATGCTGTCCACATGGGACGATGAGTGTCCTTGTGTCCAGATCCGTCGTCCAAGACTCTCCGAGTTCCATGATGTCGGTCTGGGAAACCTGCGCGACCACTGAGCCGGATTCATCGGTGATGGATTGGGTTGATGGTGTCCATTGGAGAGTTTTGGTCGTCATTGAGCAAGGGTAGGGGGGTCGCACTACGATTGGGTATGCCTGGACCCAGTGGACCTTCGCCTCGGATGATCGGATTGACGCTCGCGTCGGTGATGCTTGTCGTGTTCTCGCTCATCATCTGGTGGTCGATGGGAACGATGCAGAATCAGCAGACTGGATCGGGGAATGCGTTCCCGACCGATCCTGGAGAGATTCCTGACATCACTGAGCTTGAGCAGGGCGCTCGGATGTTCGTGACCATCGTGGACCGGGACGATCCGACGCGGATCGCGGGAACCCTCGAAGCGGATCAGTTCCAACCGATCGGAGGGGGTCAGCGAAGGTTGCTGAATCCTGATGCGTGGATCAACATGCGTGATGGACGGCGTGTCCACATCACGGCAGATCGCGGCGTGGTGATGATGCCGGACCCCAATGAAGCGCCGGATTCGGGGACGCTCGAAGGTGATGTAACCATCCGCTCATACGCCGCAGCGGATGAGCTTGTGGATCCGCTCAATGAAGCGATGGGGATGAACGCGGATCAGGTTCCGACCTTGATCGCGAAGTTTGATGAGCCGGTGGAGTTTGAACGGCGATACCAACGGCTGACCTCCCAAGGTCGGTTCACTGTGGAATCTCCAGAGATCGAGTTCATTGGTCATACGCTGACGGTGATGCTCAACGAGGTGCAGGGACGGATCGAACTGCTTGATGTCCGCAAAGGCGAACGGCTTGTGCTGCGTCCGGATGCGAAGAAGGACACCAAGACGACCTTCGCGCCCCATCGAGCATCGGCATACACGATCACGACTGTCGCGTATCCGAGCATCGCGATCGATTCTCCAGCACAAACAATCCCTGCACAAGCGGAATCAGCCGACGAGCAGGCGGTTGTGATAGAGCCGAAGAAAACGCCTTACCACATTGAGTTCCAGGATTCGGTGTTGGTCAATATGGTGGGGACAGGGACGCTCTCATCTGAGAATCTCGACATCTGGGCGATGCTGATTGATGGGGCGCTGAGTCCCGATGCGATCAAGCAGATTCAGTTTGCGAAGCTTGATGAGCCGGTGGCAGAAGTTGAGCAATCACCGACGCCGCAGGGCAATCCGTCACAACAAGCGACAACCGCACCGCCAATCAGTTCCGCACCCGTCACGACTCCAAAGCCAACTCCTGCACCAGCGAAAGCGGCACCAGTACAGACCGCTGCAATGGAAGGAGAAGTGGTGATCACTTGGGATGGACCTTTGGTGATGCGTCCGATCGAGGACCCGATGTCCACCGCGTTGGCGACCGAAGAAGTTGCGATTGAGTTCACTTCGTCGAGCCGCGTTGAGTTTGAAGCACCGATTCAAGGCATGCACGGCTCGGCGGACGCGATCCGCTACGGCGCGACCAATGGGATCGTGGAGTTGCTTGGGACGACCGATTCACGGATTCAGATCATCGCGGATGATACCGGATTGCTGGAATCTGAGGTGTTCCACGCACAACTCGGTACTGGGGTGATCACGATTGATTCGCCTGGGATGCTTGAATCTACTCCAGTGACCAATGAACCTCCAGCGAGGATCCACTGGGGGAGGAGTGCTGAGTTCGCATTGGTTCAGACAGAGGACGGGGAACTGTCCTCGCGGCTGCGTTCGGCACGATTTGAAGGCGCGGTGCTCGGAACACGCGCCGATGCTGTTCTACAGACCGAATCACTGGTTGCGTCACTCGACGAACAAGGACCAATGGAGTCCTCGCTTCGTTCGATCAAACTCACTCAAGGCTCGATGCGATCCGATTCGGGATCGCTTACCAGCGATGAGATGACGATTGGATTCGTCCCAATGAATAATGGCACCGGGGTGACGCCATCGACGCTCGATGCGGATGGTTCAGTGCTTGGGGTGTCGGTCGATGGTCGCGTGGAGACCGCTCAACTTGACGCGATTCTTGTACGCGAACCCGATGGGCAAACCCGTGTCCGCAGAGCGACAGCGATCGGGTCGACGGAGTTCCTTGGTGAGAACCAAACGCGAGCAAGCGGGCAACGCGTCGAGTTGAATACTGACAGCGATACGATCCACATCATCGGCTCGCGCGGTGACAAGGGCTCCGCTGGACAGGGCGGCTCGATCATCCAAGGCGAAGACATCTGGATCAACACGCGATCCCGCTCGATTCAGGTCAACGGCCCTGGGACTTTCGATCACGACATCGTCACCGACGGTGTCGCGACGGGTGGGCATCTGAATGTCAAGTGGACCGAATCGATGCGATTCGATGACGCGATCGGTTCGATTGAATGTGCCGGCGATGTGGTGGCGCTTTCAACGCCTGATGCGTACTCCACCGACACGCTCAAAGCGGATCGACTCGAGATCGATCTGACCCCGACCGGTGAGACGGATCAGGTCCGCAGTCCCGATGCGGTTGCTCAGGAAGATTCCGTGACGCGCGAGCTGCTGACCGCACGCGCGTACGGGCGAGCCGTGCCTGGGAGTGAATCGATCCCTGCGAGTGTTGAGTCTCGCACATACGACCCCCAGCAACCTGAGCGTGCAATCGGGGTGATGTATCTCGAAGGTCCGAGCATCATCGCGGACAACCAACGGCAGGTCCTCCGCGTTCCATCAGCCGGGATGATGGTGCTGATGGACCGCTCCAACGAGGATGGCGTAGATGTTCCGGTTGATGATTCGTCGAGCGTGATGCCGAGCACTTCGGGACCCGGATTGACGCGGATGACCTGGCTCGGTTCGATGGAACTCGACCGCATCGGTGGTCATGCGTTGGTTCTCAATGAGGTCAACATCCGTCACAAATCGCTTGCTACAGGACGGATTTCACAGCTCGGCTGCGATCGCATCGACGCGACTTTCTCGACCCCAAGCAACGACATGGTCGGCGTGGGTGAAGTGGGAGCGATTTCGATGCAGCGAGCGGACGCTTCGGGGCGCGTGCGCTTCAGCGATCTCCAACGGACGCTGCTCTCGGATTACGCCGTGTATGACGCGGCGGCGGGGACGCTCTTCGCGTATGCGGATGGTGATCGCTTGGTCACACTCCGAGACACGATGGAACCCACGCCGGTTTCCGCTCGCACGCTGCTATGGGATTTGAACAAGGACTTGGTCGAGATCGATGCGCCGAGCCCGGTCCGTTTGCCTGCGAGGCCTTAATCAGCGGGGATCTTATGGCCGTTACTCTCAGACCGATTGTTGAAACCGATCTCCCCGTGTTCTTCGTGCATCAGCAGCACAAACCCGCACAACACATGGCGGCGTTCGTGCATGAAGACCCGAGTGATCGGGAACACTTCGATGCGCACTGGACGAAACTGATGAACAGCGATGCGATCCTCAAGCAAAGCATCGAACTCGATGGTGAGTTGGTTGGTCACATTATGAGCTTTGACATGATGGGGGATCGCGAGATCACCTACTGGATCGATCACCACCACTGGGGCAAGGGCATCGCGACGGCGGCGCTCAAGCAGTTCATTGAGATCGAACGCACGCGTCCGCTCAATGGACGCGCGGCGAAAGACAACATCGCGTCGATCCGTTCGATGGAGAAGTGCGGGTTCAAACTCGTCGCCGAGGAACGCGGGTTCGCGCATGGTCGGGGTGAGGAGATTGATGAAGTGGTGATGGTGCTTGGTTAAGACTTGCGAGCGAGTCGCTTAGCCGCAGTTGGTGACGATCTTCTTGCCGTTGCATGATGGGCATGGGATCGGGTGACCGGTCGATGGTTGCAGCGAAGGCACCGCGTTGAGCCCCATCGTGCGGACCGCAACGGTCTGCGGGCACGGGACATGACCGATTCCCGAGCAGGTCGAGCAGAGCTTGAGTTCGATGTCACCGACGAGTCGGAGGAATGGTGCAGATTGGTCGGCGTCTAAGTCCATGCAGTTATATCGGCTGAACCAGATCCCAAGTTGAACTTGATTTTATTCCCGTGGCCAGTCTTGCGTACTGATCTGAAATACATGCTCAATTTGTTGAAGATCGGTTTTCTGCCATCCAGACTGATTCAACCACTCTTTTCTGTACATTCCGAACTGACCACCAAACTCAGAATCAACCGAGTCGTTGTAAGGTAATGCGTCTTCTCCCCAGGCAAACTTGCATACAGGACAAAGATCCCATTCGAGGTCCTGATAGACATCTTCGGTATCAGGTCCACATCCACAAACGGGGCAATGAGGTTGACCATCTGTATGCGGAACAATCCATTCAACTCCAGAGTTTGAGAATTTTCGGAACTCAATCCCATTTGCTTCGGGTGGTGTGTTGATGGCAAACGCAGTTTGCTTCACGCCAAACTCTCCACAAACTTCTTGAACCGGTCCATCCCCGCGTTGATCTGCTCGTCGGAGCAGGCGAAGGAGATGCGGACATGGTTTGGGCCGCAGCCGCCGAAGTCGTTTCCTGGGACGAAGGCGATGTGTGCTTCGTCGAGCATCGCTTCGGACAAGGTTGGACAGTCGGTGATCTTGGTGCCTTTGGGGGTGGTCTTTCCGAACAAGCTCGACACATCGGGGAAGACATAGAACGCGCCGGTCGGGGTGGGGCAGGTGATCCCTGGGATTTCCGCAAGGCGGGACTGGATCAGCTTCGCTCTACTCGCAAACGCTTGGCGCATCTCTTCCACAGTTCCTGCGACGGACTTGTTGGTCAGCGCCTCACGGATAGCGGCGTAGTTAAAGCTGGTGATGTTGGTGGTCATCTGACCTTGGAGCGTGCCCATCCCTTTGATGAGCGATTTGCCAAACTCTCCCGGCATCGCGGCGTACCCGATACGCCATCCGGTCATCGCGTACGCTTTGGACATGCCGTTGAGCGTGATGACTCGTTCTGCGATTTCTGGGATGGATCCGATGGAGAAGTGGTGGTGCTCGCCGTAGACGATTTTTTCGTAGATCTCGTCGGTGAGGACGACGAGGTTTGGTGCGATTTCGGTTGCTTCGTGGATGACCTTTGCGAGGTCACGGATTTGTGCTTCCGAGTACATCGTGCCGCAGGGATTGGAAGGTGAGTTGAGGATGAGGAGTCTAGAGCGAGGGGTGATCGCGTCTTGGAGTTGCTGTGGGGTGATGCAAAAATCAGCTTCGGGACCTGCGACGATTTCCTTGACCACACCTCCGGAGAGCTCACAGATCGGACGGTACGAAACCCATGCTGGTGTTGGAAGGATCATCTCCCATGGGTCTTCGCCGTGGGCGGGAAAATCGAACAGGCACTGGATCGCGTTGTAGAGCACATGCTTCCCGCCGACACCGATCGCGACATGCTCTCCAGTGAGTCCTTGGATGTTGTTCTCGTTGGTGAGTTTGTGAGCGATGCACTCGCGCGTCGGCATGTCGCCGAGGGTGGGGGTGTACTTGGTTTGACCATCGAGCAATGCTTTGATCGCGGCGTCTTTGATCGGTTGTGGGGTATCGAAGTCGGGTTCACCCGCCGCGAATCCGAGGACATCAACCCCCGCGGCTTTCATCGCTTTCGCTCGGTTGTTGAGCGAGACAGTGATCGAGGGTTTGAGGTCCGAAACACGCTTGGAGAGCTGTGGTGTGGTCATTTCCGATCATAGTCGATCTCAGCTTGGATCGGATGAACGGGAACTCAATTCTTGCAGTAAACGCGCGGTTAACAGTTCCACTTTCTTCACTTCTCGTGTGATCGCAATTCGTTGCATCTCCAACCAGAACCAGACTTTCATGAATCCGATCATGAAGGTCCCCGCGATCACGCCCATCGCCCAGCCGATCATGTCTTGGGTTTCGGTTGCATCGAAGAACCGGACCAAGCACCAGATTGACAATCCCATCACAACCAGCGACACGATCACGATCGGGATGGTCATGAGCCAGTTTCGGCTGCGGAAAGTCGAGATCACGAGTTGATCGATCCGGAGTCCATCGTCAGGACCTCCGATCATCTGTGCGTCTTCGGCGCTGAGTGCGTTGCGGATTTGGTCATCGAGATTGTTCATTGGATGCTCCTTTCGAGCTTGGATTTGAGTATTTCTCGAGCACGCGAGAGACGGGTCTTCGCGGTGCCGAGGGGGATATTGAGCACAATCGAGATCTGCTCGATTGTGCAGTGATCCATGTAAAACAGGCACACGACTTCGCGGAGTTTGGGGGTCAGCTGTGCGATCGCAGAACGGATTTCATCCGTGTGATTCGCGGTTGAATCGTTTCCCGATTGTGAAACGGCTGTCATGTGCAGGCGCGAGTTGAGATCGCGGTCTTTGGTTCGTTGCTGGATCCAGTCCGCAGCTTTGTATTGGACGATCCGGTAGGCCCAGCCTCCGAAGCGTGAAGGATCGCGGAGAGAACGCAGACCCTTAGCAATCGCGATCCATGATTCCTGCACCACTTCATTGGTGCCGTCGGAGTCGCCTGTCAGTCGATACGCTCTTTGAGCGAGCTTTGGAGTCCAGAGTGTGACCAGTTGAGCGAGGGCGTCTTGATTGCCGTGCTGGGCATCAAGGATGAGAAACTCGCTCAGGATGACTGCTTGGGTCCGCTGGTTCACATGAATACTGTCCCCGGAATCCAGTGCTTGGTTTTTGGCTTGGTCACAAAATATCGAAAATGCCTGTTTTTGATTCAGTAAGGCGTATCGAATGCGGAGATTCGGGTGCAAATCGGACGCAAACTTGGACATTCGAACCCGGCGGTCTATGATTCCTCAGAGTTGTTTTGAGCACTCTACATTTAGGTTTGGCGGTCGGCAGGGTGATGCTCGTTTGCACCACACACCGATCCGCGACGGAAGGACATGAAACCATGCCATTGACCACAGAAGAAACAGCATCAATCGTCAAAGAGTTCGGACGCAGCGAAGGTGACACTGGTTGCCCAGAGGTGCAGGTTGCGTTGTTGACCGCTCGCATCAAGCAGGTTGCAACACACCTGCGTGATAACAAGCAGGACATGCATAACCGCCGCGGCTTGGTCATGATGGTTGCGAAACGCAACCGCTTGCTCCGCTACCTTGCACGCACAAATCGCGATGCGTATCTCGATACGATCCAGCGACTCGGACTCCGCAAGTAAAAGAAATCGACCCGTGTGTTGGAAACAACACGCGGGTTTTTGTTGTTCGAATACGAATCCTGTTCAGAGAGCGGCAGTCGGCGATGGGCACTGGCTTCAGCAAGCCCTTGGTGCTTTCCGCCTTCTGCCTCTTGAGACGCGAGGACAGGGTTCAATCAAGACGGGAAACGATCGCGGCGCTGTGCGCGAGATCGTTCCACACATCGCGGTGACCTCGCAACCGCACACTACCCTAGAGGAAATCAAAAATGACCACCGAAGCAATCGTCGTCGAAAAGGAAATCGGCGGCCGGATGATGCGCATCGAGACCGGGAAGATCGCGAAGCTCGCGACCTCCGCGCTCTTGATCTCGCACGGCGAAACCACTGTGATGTGTACCTGTATGCGTGCGACCCCACGCCCGGGACTCGACTTCTTCCCGATGCAGGTTGACTACCGCGAGAAACTCTCCGCAGGAGGCAAGTTCCCAGGCGGATTCCGCAAGCGTGAAGGCGCTCCGAACGAAAAAGAAGTCCTCACGATGCGCATGATCGATCGTCCGATCCGCCCGCTCTTCCCAGACGGATTCATCGAAGAAGTCCAGATGCAATGCTGGGTCATGAGCCACGACGGCGAGAACGACGCGGATGTCATCGCTGGTACCGGCGCTGCCGCGGCGCTGTCGATCTCCGACTGCCCATTCCAAGGCCCACTCGCAACCGTCCGTGTTGCCCGCATCTTCACCGACGACGGCGCTCAGTTCGTCCTCAACCCAACCGTCTCCCAGCTTGACTTCTCCGATATGGACGTCGTCATCGCTGGTCACAAAGACGGCGTGAACATGATCGAAGTCGGCGCTGCTGAAGTCCCAGATGAGGATGTCCACGCCGCGATCAAGTTTGGGTACGAAGAAGGCGTCAAGCCGATCCTCGAACTCATCGAAGAACTCGTCAAGAAGGTCGGCGTCGAGCCACGTCTTGGCGATCACATGAACCTGATCCCAGACGAGATCATGGACAAGGTCATCTCCATCTGCGAGAAGGACCTCACCGAAGCTCGTCAGATCAAGGGCAAGCACGATCGTGGTGACAAGGTCGCTGAGATCAAAAAAGCGATGATGGAGCAGTTCCCGATCAACGACAGCGGCACCCCAGCTGAGTGGGAAGCAACCAAAACCGCAAATCGTCAAGCGTCCGAAGCGTTCCGGAAGCTCGAGAAGAAGATCACCCGCAAGCTGATCGTCGAGAAGGGCATCCGTGCTGATGGCCGTGGCCGCACTGAGATCCGTCCGCTCGAAATGCATGTCGGTCAGTTCTCACGGACCCACGGCTCAGCATTCTTCCAGCGTGGTGAGACCCAATCGCTCGTCTCCTGTACCCTCGGCACTGGTCGCGACGAACAGATCGTCGATGGCTTGCTCCCTGAGTATTCCAAGAAGTTCTACCTGCACTACAACTTCCCGCCGTTCTCCGTTGGTGAAGCGGGTCGCATCATGGGACCTGGTCGTCGTGAAGTTGGTCACGGTGCACTCGCTGAGCGTTCGCTGCTCGGGATTCTCCCATCGCCAGAAGAGTTCGCGTACACCATCCGTCTTGTTTCGGACATCACCGAATCCAACGGCTCGTCCTCGATGGCATCCGTCACCGGCGGCTGTCTCGCACTCATGGACGCTGGTGTCCCCATCACCAACACCTGTGCAGGGATCACCGTCGGTCGCTTCGCAGACGAGAACGACGAGAACGAAGTCCTCGTCACAGACATCATCGGCGAAGAAGACTTCTTCGGCGATATGGACTTCAAAGTCTCGGGCACTGTTGACGGAATCACCGGCATCCAGCTCGACCTCAAAGCTCGCGGCTTGACCCTCGAGCAAATCGAACGGATCTTTGCACAAGCTCGCGAAGGCATCCTCGACATCATTGGTCAGATGGAAAAAGTCATCGCTGAGCCACGCGAGGAAACCTCGAAGTACGCTCCACGCTTGCTTCAGCTCAAGATCGATCCAGAAAAGATCGGCAAGCTCATCGGGCCTGGTGGCAAGACCATCCGCGCACTGCAGGACAAGTACTCCGTCAACATCGATGTTGAGGATGATGGCAGCGTGATCGTTTCGTCATCCAATGCGATGAATGTCGAGAAGGCAGAAGCCGAAATCTCCGCGCTGTGCGAGGACGTCAAAGCCGGAACCATCTACGACGGGAAGGTCGTCTCGACCAAAGACTTTGGTGCGTTCATCGAGATCGCTCCAGGGACCGACGGCATGTGCCACATCTCCGAGCTCGCTGATGGCTATGTTGAGTCCGTCGCTGATGTCGTGAAGGTTGGCGATGAGGTCAAGGTCAAGGTGCTCTTGGTGGATGACCAAGGACGCATCAAGCTCTCGATCAAGCAAGCTGATCCAGATTGGGAAGAGAAAGCGAAAGCCGCGAAAGAAGAGCGTGCTTCTCGTGGAGAATCTGACGAATCAGGAAATGATGGCGAAGGAGAACGGAAACCACGCCGTCGTCGTCGCAGCCGTCGTGCTGAAGGCTCCTCGGCTGAATAAGCCCAGCGGACCTCAAAATCATTGAGTTGTATTGATATCAGCCCCGAACAGAACAGGTTTCTGTTCGGGGCTGTTTGACGCATGGGTAAAGTTTGGTATGCTATTGGTATCCTGTTGGTGCCTCACACCATCGGGACTCCGTTGTTGCGTTCCAGTACTTGTGGGTGGTGCGTCCTCAATGGTGAAGGAGACCAATAGCATTGGTTCAGGGACCGTTATGGAAAATACAAGCAACGAGTTAGTTGATATTCAAGGATCGGTCAAATGGTTCGATCCTCGCAAAGGGTTCGGATTTATTGTCGGCCCGGATGAGCAAGACATCTTTGTGCACTATTCGGTGATTGATGGTGATGGGTTCCGTGCACTCGCAGACGGTTCGCCAGTTCTCTACAGTGCCGCGAACGGCGAAAAGGGCTGGCGTGCAACCAAAGTGGTTGCGATCGAAGCTGAGAAAGCCGCGATGGGCGACGAAGATCATGAGAGCAGCGAAGCGGAAGTGGTTGTCCCCAAACGGACCTACTCGCGGACACCTCGTCGATAAGCGTTCTTCAATCGAATCAATGTTGATCATCAAGACCCCAGATCCTGAGTGTCTCGGTTCTATGCTGTATGCTGTCGTTCAATGGTCCCATGAGAGCATGGCATGTCGAATCTGATGTTGATATTGGTGGGGTGTGTGATCGGCGCGTTGCTTTCTGCAATCGTTGCGAGGGTCGCTGTGCGCCGCGCAGGGGCGCGTGCAAAGGTGTTCTCTAAGCGTGCCCAGTCTGCAGAGCGACTCGCTGAGATCGGGTCCATGACCTCTGGATTGGCTCACGAGATCAAAAACCCGCTCTCGACCATCGGTCTCAACGCTCAACTGCTCGGCGAGGCAATCGAAGATCTCCAGATCGATGAGCAAGAGAAGGGCAGGATGGGACGGCGCGTCGGCGCTTTGCGAGGTGAGACTGACCGATTGCGAGGGATCCTCGAGGATTTTCTTGAATACGCAGGTGAACTCAGACTCGATCTCCGTCCGACTGAGCTCAACGATCTTATCGAGCAGCTCGGGGATTTCTTTCATGTCCAGGCGCAGTCGAGTGGGGTGCAGATCCGACTTGATCCGTCCCCATCGCCGGTGACCATCGAGATTGACTCCAACCATATCAAACAAGCCGTCCTGAACCTGATGATCAACGCGGTCAATGCGATGAAAGATTCCAGCGAATCCGGGAAGGAACTCATCCTGAGGGTTTCATCGCATCCGAGCGGGGATGCATCGATCCATGTCATCGACACTGGACCAGGGATCTCGAAAGAAGACCAGGACCGGATCTTTCACCCGTATTTTACGACCCGAGCGTCTGGGACAGGTCTGGGACTCCCGACCGCTCGCAGAATCGCAGAAGCCCACGGCGGATCGCTCGAACTCCACTCTGAACTGGGCAAAGGTTCGGACTTCTCAATCGTCTTCCACCCCCCTCACAACCACGAGAACTAGCCGATCTTGGAGCTTGTGTGGTCGCTCCGGCGCGGGATCGACGATACACTCTTGGAACGGATTTGCACCCGAGCTGTGCCTCATGAGGAACTTGATATGAAGATCGCATTTTCAACAACCGTATGCCCCGGATGGACCTTGGATCAGGCGATCAACACCGCTTCTGAGCTGGGCTTCCTGGGACTTGAGATGCGTTCGTTCCTGACTCCAGACCACGCGATGATGTGCGATCCGATGCGATCAGATTCTCGCGAAGTGCGAGCAATGTTCGATCGTGCAGGTGTCACGCCGTTGTCTCTTGCGACCGGTGTGCGATTCGATAAGCCTATCTTTCCTCCTGTGATCGGTCATGTCTTCGTCAACGAAGAAGAAGGTGTATCAGAAGCCAAGGCGTTTGTAGATTTTGCAGATCAAGCCGGGATTAACTATGTACGCGTGTTTGGGTACCAACTCCCGGCATCCGAACCTCGTGCGTGGGGCATCCGCAGGGTTGGTGACCGTCTGCAACTCGCGTCCCAGACGGCACGCAATACCGATACTCGAATAGTCATCGAGAACGGTGGGTCGTTTGCTCGCGCCACCGACCTTCTTGAACTCATCGAGACCTGCCCGAACCAATGGCTCGGAGTTTGCTACAACATCAACGCCGCAAGACTCGCAGGGGAATGCCCTGTTGAGGGGATCCGTTTGCTCAAGAAATACCTTGATTGTGTCAAACTCTCAGATGTCGATGAGGAGCACAACCCCGTCTTGCTTGGTGAGGGCGTGGTTCCGAATCGCAAGGTCGTCGCGGAACTCGACAACATGGGATTCGGCGGCTGGATCGTCTACGACTACCCCAAGCTCTGGGTCGTCGAAGACGGACGCGACCCAAGAGCGGTTCTTCAGCACGCGAGTGACACGCTCTATGCGTGGATGCAAGCGGACGAAGAAGTGTGTGAATCCGACGCGGCACACTGCGGCTGCGCAACCGCGTAACATCCCTCGTGGATGAATCCCGATCAACACAACTGATCCAGCGTGCACTCGACTCGGGGTTCGCGCTCGCTGGGATTGCAGGTGTTGAACCCTCCGCATGGAGCGACGAACTCACAGATTGGCTCGCGCAGCACAAGCACGGTGAAATGGCGTGGCTTGAACGGAACACGGATCTGCGGAAGAAACCGGAGCAACTGATCGACGATGCGCGATCGGTACTCATGGTCGCGGATCTCTACGCGAGTCGTCACGACAATGTTGATGAGCCGCTCCAGATCGGTCAGGGACGCATCGCTCGCTACGCACGCGGGAAGGACTACCACAAGACGATGAAGAAGCGGCTGATGGACCTTGCCGATCAGCTGCGGGCTGATCATCCTGACGCGGGGTTCAAGGTGTTCGTCGACACCGCACCGGTGCTAGAGCGTGAACTGGCGCATCGTGCTGGGCTCGGATGGACAGGGAAGCATACGCTCTTGATCCATCCACAAGCGGGGTCGTACATGCTGCTGGGTGGGATCGTGACGACGCTCAAACTTACCAAGCCTGCATCCCAGCGTGTCGAGGAGGATCATTGCGGGACCTGCACCCGATGTATTGATGCGTGCCCGACGGACGCGATCACGCCGTATTCGGTGGATGCTCGTCGGTGTATCTCGTACTTGACGATCGAGCATCGGACCCCGATTGATCCGGAACTTGAACCGAAGATCGGGGATTGGATCTATGGATGCGACATCTGCCAAGAAGTCTGCCCGCACAACTCTCCTCGGGATGACGCGGCGAAAGCCAATCCGGTCTATGGCTCGCAACGAGACCGCTTTGATCTACTAGAAGTGATCGGATGGAACGAAGAAGATCGGCGCGAAGCGTTTGTTGGTTCTGCAATGAAACGCGCCAAGCTCGACATGATGCATCGCAACGCTCGGATCGTCGCGAGGAATCAGGGCATCACACCTGAATAGCAGCGTCGTGCTTGCCTTTGAGTACGAATGCGCCGCAGAATACGACGAGGAATCCCGGCGCGAGCCATATGGATTGGCGTTCGATGAATCCCATCCAGAACATCGGAGCGGCGACACCGATCGCGAGCCACATCATCCAGCGTTGGAGAGGGATTTGCGTTGAGTGGGCGCGGATGACGCGGTAGAGCATGTAGCTCGGGAAGACCAAGCCGTAGAAGGTGAGGAAGCAGCGGTAGACCAGTTCACCTGCGGTCATTCCTGCGTAGTCGGACATGCCGGGGACTGTGAATCCCGCGAGTGCTGAGATCATCGCGATGATAAACAACGCGCGGTGTCCTAACAAGCGGTGGGGGGCAAGGGAAGTCATGCGATCAAGGTGGACACGGACGGTGAAGATCCATTGGCAGAAGATATGAACGAGGACTCCCGCTGCGAGCCAGGGGGTGGTGATCGCGAGTAGGTGTCCATCCCCTCGCATCCCGCTCGCGATGACCCCAGCGTACTGGGTGGTGAGGATGATCATGAGTGCGAAGAACACGCAGAATCCGATGGTGAATCCCAATCGTCCAGCGGTTTGCGTGGTGAGGTTCTGCCGCGCGTGGTGGAAGGTGATATCAAGGTATGGGCACAGCAAGAATCCGAAGATCGAAACCGGTACAAACCACTCGACGCCGCTCGCGGTTCGTGGTGATTCGATCAAGACATCAACCGCGGGTTTGGCATCAGGCATCACGACCAACGCGACAAGCACCGCTGCACTTAGAATCCACAACAGCATTGCGAGCTGCGGCGCTTTGCCAAACTTAACCAGCCGTCCAGAAGAGATCGCAAACGCAACAGCGATTGCTCCCGCGCCAAACAAATATTCCTCGGGCATCGGGAACGCATCGCGGAGGAACGAGGTGAGCCAGATGATCCAGAAGATGTGGAATCCGACGGTGATCGCGGAGAACCACCACACGGCGTTGGGGTGACGATCGACGAAGTTGGTCGAGCTTTCGCGTGATTTGAGGACCCATCCCATCGCCGCGGCGCCGAGGACATTGGGGATCGCAAACGCGGCAAACCCGGCCCAACCAAAGTCACGCAGCAGCAGCACTGGGAAGAACATCCCGATGCACCAAGTCCATGAGCATCCGAGATACGCGCCCCAGAGGATGGGGTTGGTGGTCAGTTGTCCGAACGGGGCATGCGATTGCTCGCTTGAACTGCTCATGCGTTCTTGGTTCCGCGGAGTTTCTTCGCTTTGTGGTGTGCCTTGGGGGTCACATGGAAGGTCGCGGTACAGCGACCGACCCGCTTGGGTTTGGCGGGCTTGGCGTTCGGATCATCAACCTCGTCCGCGAGTCGTTTTTCGCTCATCGGGACCAGCACCTGGACAATATCCATGCGGATCGTGATGTTGAACTCTTCACCTGTCGCGACGAGTGCGTGGATGTCTTCGAGCGGGGTCATCCGATACTCAGCAGGTCCATGGCATGGACGCAGGAACTTGTATTCGAGCTGCTTGCAGACGACGGTGTAGTCCCCGCCGCAGACGGAGAACACATAGTTCCCGCCCGCGATTTCGGAGTTTCCCAAGAGCGCCGCACCAGCCATTGCGCTGTACCAGTTTTTGTTGAACCGGCGGAACGGGAGGGTTGCTCTGTAGGTGTTCTCGTCGAGCGACATTTTGATGCCGGAGCGGAACGCGTAGGGAAGCCAGATCATTGAGCAGACGCGATTCCAGAAGTTGTTTCGGCTCGAAAGCTTCGAAATCCACGCTTCGGCGCGTTCAAAGAGCGTCCGCTTGACCTCTTTGGGCTTCGATGGTTGCGTTTGGGGATCGGATGCAGTTGAGTGATTCGTGGAAGATTCTGGAGTCTGCTCCGCACCATCCGCGCTTGGCTCGATTGTGTCCTTTGTAGGTTCCGAGATGGGCTGTGTGGTGTCTGTAGTCATACGGCTTGAGGGATTATAGATCGATCAATCGATCCCAGCGGGGCTCATCACAGGTTCCTCGACCAGTTCGTACCAATCCGATTCCGTCTTCTTGACTTTAAACAGCGGATTCCCCGGCTCGTGATCCAGCAAAAGTGTCCAGTCGAGATCCGCAGCATCCGCGAGGAACCAGTTTTTGGTGATCATCGAGGTATATGGCTCAACATCATACGAGAGCGAATACGCCTGTCCGAGGTGGTATCGTGTTGGGAGGACATCTGGGGTGAACACAATGATCCGCCCATCGGTGTCCTCAAACTGGATCGCTTGCTGTCCCCATGTGTGTCCGGGCACAAGGAAAGTGCGGATCCCAGGGAGAACCTCCGTCATGCGCTCTTGGATGGGGAGTTTGGGGAGATCCCCTCTAGATGGTTTCCGATTCAGTGGAAACGCACGAGGCGAATCAATCAATCGGAGTCGAGGGCGACCATCGCTCAATGGTTTTTTGTCGTCCTCAAACGGCAAGATGTGGTCGCGGTAGTAGGTCTTGGTCATGACCGCGTCGTTGTTGCGAGCATCGACCCATTCGCGGCGTTGGACAATCAACTCCGCGTTGGGGAAGGTGAACTTCACATCGTTGCAATCACCCGACGCGGCGCCGGGCTTGATCGCGGTCCAGTCCGGTTCTTCGCCTTCTCGGCACCGGCGCGTCAATCCGCCGGCGTGGTCGAAGTGGAGATGAGAGACAATGGTCGCTTCGATCTCCGCAGGGTCAACACCAGCTGCGATGACCTCGGATTCGATGGTGCGTCCATCGAGTCCGAAGATGGACGCCATTTTTTCGTCGAGTTTGTCGCCAGTTCCCGCTTCGATCAGGTAGCGGTGAGGCTTCCCGGTGCTCGGATCTGGTTCTTCGGATTCGAGCAGGACGCAGTTGTGCGAGAGTTCGATACGGTTCTTGTCATCCGGCTCGATCGTTCGGGTCCAGACAACGCGTGGGATAACCCCGAACATGCCGCCGCCGTCTAGTAGGAATCGTGAAGCCCTGAGGATGGTCCATTTGTATCGCATGTTGTAAGGGTACGCTCGATAGTGATTCAAGCTATGATTCTGGAGTAATTCACGGGCCGAATCTTCGGGTCTTTGCACGAAAACAGTCTCTACGAGGAACCGAGATGAATCCGTCAACAATCTGCTTGTCCCTGCTCGCCCTCATCGTGTTTGTTGGGGGGTGTGATTCCAAATCTGATCAGCATTCCCAAGCGGACCAAGCTGCGGCAGAGAATTTTTCGGAGTTCGGAAAGAAGAGCACCGAAAGAATTGCGGATCAAATCGAAACTGAGGGAGCTTACTTTCCTGAATCGACCGACGATATCGATGAGTATGTCGAGATGGTTGAGGACGCATCCAAGAATGTCTCTCCAGAACTCGCGGCACAGCTCAAATCCCAAGCGTCGATCATGAAAGAACTCCAAGTGTTGATGAATCCGTACTTGGAGATTAACAACACTTTCTACGATCTTGGCGGGGTCGATGCCGCGACGCTCAGCACGCCGGAGGATATTGAGAATCGTGTTGGGATGATCAAGCGGCTCATCGAGATCAATGATCAAATAGATGTCCGGTTTCCGATTCTCTTCAACCAGATCGCAGGATCTGATACTCCCGAGGGCAAGCAGCAGTTGGCGATCGCGAAACAGATGCGTGCGCTTGATCGTGAAGCGTATCCACACATGATCGAGAGCTTGCTCATCGTCAAGGAGTACTGGGCAACCTCAGGCAACGCGAATGATGGCAAGTTCTACTTTGGTGATGATGTCCCAGCGGATGCGATCGAAGCGTACAACAACCATCTTGCAGCGATCGAAGCGGTTGGCTTGAAGCAGATGGAGATTCAGCGTCAGCATTACAATGTCCCCTGATTATTCATCCCAGATCATGAATCCCTGGCCATCGATCCCTGTTCATCACAGTAGATCAATCAATAAAAAAGCCCTGTAGGACAGGGCTTGGGTGAACAGTATTGTTGACTGGGTGATTTAGAGGCCGTCTTTCTCGCCCATCATCTTGAACATGTCAACACAGCGGTTTGCGTATCCCGCTTCGTTGTCGTACCACGAGACGATCTTGAAGAAGTTCTCATTGAGCTCAATGCCAGCTCCGGCATCGTAGATCGATGAGTGTGGATCGCCGATGAAGTCTGATGATGCAACGTCTTCTTCGGTGTATCCGAGAACACCCTTCATTTTGCCTTCCGAAGCGGCCTTCATCGCGGCGCTGATTTCTTTGAGACTTGTCGCTTTCTCGGTGCGGAAAGTCAGGTCCACTGCGGAGACATCCGCAGTTGGGACGCGGAACGACATGCCGGTGAGTTTGCCGACAGTGTCTGGGAGGCACAAACCGACCGCTTTGGCGGCACCGGTCGATGCGGGGATGATGTTCATGTACGCGTTGCGTCCGCCTCTCCAATCCTTCTTGGAAGGACCATCCTGGGTTGGTTGGGTCGCGGTCGCGGCGTGGACCGTGGTCATCAAGCCTTCAACCAGACCGAAGTTGTCCATGATGACCTTGGTGATCGGAGCAAGGCAGTTGGTGGTGCAGCTCGCGTTGGAGATGATCGTGTCGGTCTCTGGGTTGTACTTCCCGCAGTTGACGCGATGGACGAAGGTCGGCACGGTGTCCGGAGTCTTGGTCGGCGCGGAGATCATGACACGCTTGCATCCATTGTTGTCGATGTGCTTCTGCGCATCGTCGCGTTGGGTGAAGAGTCCTGTGGATTCGAGGACATAGTCCACACCCATGTCGCCCCACGCGAGGTTGGATGGATCGCGCTCGGCGCTGGTCTTGACGACTTGGCCGTTGACGGTGATCGAGTTCTCTGTTGCGGAGAGTTCTGCTGGTTTGTGGTCGATCATGAACCGGCCGTGCATGGTGTCGTACTTGAGGAGATACGCGAGGTTGTCCGCTGGGACAAGGTCATTGATCGCGACGACATCGATGCCAGGTGTGTTTGCTGCGATGCGGTGGACCAAGCGTCCGATGCGTCCGTAGCCATTGATTCCGATTTTGATGCTCATGCTGGTTCCGTCCTTTGCATTGGCAGGTGAGCCCGAATTCGGGCGTTGTTGAAAGTTGAGAACGACTCTAGGTCAAGCGGGCTTCCGGGTCAGCAAGTCTGGTGTTCTAGTCACGGATATCCGAAAGGACTCTGGGGGGGAACGCCGCACGGAGCGCGTTGGCGACCGCGAAGACATCGATGATTTCTTGAGCGATCGCCCCCGCGACGGGAGGGAGATACCCCATCGCTGCGAGGATCATCCCGACGACACTCAGGATCATGCCTCCGACCGCGGATTGGAGGGCTATCCGCCGCATATGGCGCGAGATATGGAAGAACTCGTCCACCCGTTCCAGCGATGAATCCATGATGACCACACCCGCGGCTTCGGTCGTGATGTCCGACGCTTGTCCAAAGGCAATCCCAACCGTCGCGAGGGAGAGTGCCGGCGCGTCGTTGATCCCGTCCCCCACAAAGCAAGTCCGTGCGCGGAGGGATTCCTCCCGAACGATCTCCACTTTCTGTTCCGGGGTTTGCTCCGCGACGACCTCGGAGATTCCGACCATCTCCGCGAGATACTGAGCTTCGCTGGTCCGATCTCCCGAGACGAGCATGATCTTTTCGTAGCCGTGCTTTGTTGAGAGGTGTTTGATGAAGTGTTTGCCGTCTTTGCGTGGTTCATCCCGCATCCGGATTGTCCCGGCGTACTTCCCATCAATCGCAACGACGCATTCCAAACCCGCTGAGATTTCAGGGAGCATGGATTCGCTCGCAGGGTCCAGACGCTTCATCGCGCCTCGACCTGTGATCAGGACTTTTGATCCCTCGATAATTCCGGAAAGCCCTTGTCCTGGTTTCTCAGATACTTCCGAAGGTTCGGAGCACGAAACCCCTGCCTTCTTCCCAGCTTTGACGATCGCATTGGCGAGTGGGTGTTTGGAGTAGCGTTCGAGGGAACTGGTGCGTGCAAGGATGGTGTTCGCTGAGAATCCCGGCGCGGGGAGGATCTCGGTGACGGTGGGGGTGCCGTAGGTCAGGGTGCCTGTTTTGTCGAAGATGATGGTCTTGCAGGTCCCGATGGTTTCCAGTGCGCCGGGGTCTTTGATGACGATCCCGCGCTTGGCGCTCAGGGAGATCGATCCGATGATCGCAACTGGAATCCCAATCAAGAGTGGGCAAGGAGTCGCGACGACCAGTACCGCGAGGAAGCGGGTCGGATCACCGGAAACGAGCCACGCGCCGATCGCGAGCGCGACGGCGATGGGTGTGTAGTACGCGCCGAGTTGATCCCCGAGCCGGCGCATGTGGGGTTTGCGTTGCTCGGTGTCGATCATGACCTGCATGATCTTCGCGTAGCGGGAATCCTGCGCGGGTTTGGTCGCTTCGATGGTGATCGCGGATTCGCCATTGATCGCGCCGGAGTAGACAGACGACCCAGGCGCCTTGGACATCATGTACGGCTCACCCGTCAGATAGGACTCGTCCATCACGCCGTGACCGTCAATCACCACACCGTCAACAGGGGAGGTTTCGTGTGGGAAGATGGTGACATGGTCGCCGACCTTGACATCATCGAGCGGAACATCCTTGAGGGCGCCGTCTGATTTGATGTGCGCAACGGATGGCATTCGTTTGGCGAGTGCTTTGAGCACGCTCGATGCGTTCTGGACCGCATACTCTTCGAGCGCTTCGCCTCCTGAGAGCATGAGAACGACGATGGACCCCGCGAGGTGTTCGTGGAGAAGAACAGCGGTGACGATCGAGATCCCCGCGAGCAGGTCGGACCCGAACTCCTTGCGGAACGCTTTCATCATCAGCTCAAAGACCAGAGGGGTCCCGCCGAGTACCAAGCAGATATAGAGCGGAATCCGAGCGGTCTCAGGAGTCGTGTCCATCCCGAATCGGAGGATGAGGTGCGCGATGATTGTCACAATCGAGATGATCGCGATGGTGATCTCTCGTTTGTTCCAGAGTAGTTTGAGAAAGCCCATTGGTTCTCCGTTGCGAGTGTTACGCGTTGGCGCACGCGATCTTTTCGTATCGGATATTTCCCGCGACCATGGTCAACACCGCGCGGGTTTGCATGGTCCATCCAAGGAACGGCGTGTTTGAACTCTTACCGACCAGATCATCCTCGCTCAGCGTCCATTTATGCGAGGGATCGATCAAGGTCAGATCCGCAGGTCCACCGACCGAAATGGACCCGATGCCCTGCTCGTCCAAACCACACAGTCGTGCGGGATTGATCGTGAGCAACTCAATGAGTTTGGGCCACTCGATGACCCCGCTCTCGACGAGTGCTTTGTGGTAGAGACCCAGTGCCGATTCGAGCCCGATGATCCCGAACGGAGCATCGGACATTGTGTTGCGTTTCTCGTCATTGGTGTGCGGCGCGTGATCGGTTGCGAGGATGGTGACGACTCCATCGGCGATGCCTTGCTTGAGCGCGTCGATGTCCGATTGCTCGCGGAGTGGCGGGTTCATCTTTGCCATCGTGCCTTGGGTTTCGATAGCTTCGTGTGTCAGCAGCAAATGGTGGGGGGATGCTTCGCATGTGACCGGGATGCCTTCGCGCTGGGCGCGTGCGACGATCTCGACGGAGTTCCCCGACGACATGTGCTGGATGTGGTAGTGGCACCCGATCGATTTATTCAATCGCAGATCACGCTCGATGATGATCTCTTCCGCTTCGCGAGGCCACCCCTTGTGCCCAAGCTTTGTCGAGACACTCCCGGCATGCATTACCGCGCCGCTGGTCAGGGTTAGTTCCTGGCAATGCTGCATAAAGCATTTGCCCGTCGCTTTGACCGCTTGGAGGACGCTCCGCATCACGGACGCGGATTCGACGACATCGCCGTCATCGGAATATCCCACCGCACCGGCATCGAGACACAATCCGATTTCTGCGAGCCGTTCTCCCTTGCGTCCCTTGGTTGCCGCTGCGACGCTGAACACTCGGCAGTGTCCAACTTGCTCCGCGCGGGAACGGACGAACTCGACCATTTCTGGGGAGTCGAGTGCCGGGGAAGTGTTGGGCATGCAGCAGACGGTTGTGAACCCACCTGCGACAGCCGCTCTTGTTCCTGATTCAATATCTTCCTTGTGAACCTGTCCCGGCTCGCGGAGGTGGACATGGGGATCGATGAGTCCCGGAGCGAGGATCATTCCATCAGCGTCGATGACCCGGTCGTAGCTTTTGACGCTGAGATCCTGCCCAATCTCGTGGATCAATCCATCGGCAATCCCAATATCCGCGATCTGGTCCATCCCAGATGCTGGGTCAATGACACGGGCGGCACGGATCAATACGGTCGGGAGTGTGGGGTTTGGCATAGCGAACGATAGGTCGGGGACCGCCGAGCGTTGGCTTTGAGTTCGATCGAAGGCTATGCTACACCTCGGTCTGGATTTAGGCCGATTCCGGGATGTAGCGCAGCTTGGTAGCGCGTTTGACTGGGGGTCAAAAGGTCGCAGGTTCAAATCCTGTCATCCCGATTTAGTATCTACTACGCTTCCTCATGAAGTGCACCTTGGATCGCCTCGTGCTACCAATCAGTCCAACGCGTGACAACATCCCCAAATCTGGAACGAATAGCCCGCTCAGAGGCGCTGGATTATCCTTGATCTATTTTTCGGATCATGTAATATGATCCCACAGATCATCCGTATGGAGAATCCACATGTTCAGCAGACTCATCATCGCGGTCGCGGCGCTCACCATTACCGCGGCACCCATACTCGCCCAGCCCATTGTTCTAGACGACCCGCAGTTCGGATCAGGATCCATCTCAGGCGATCCTGCTCAGAATCTCGTGTTTCTCGATCTGACGGTCACCGAGGGCATCTCCCTCGCGGCGATACAGACCGGCCTTCAACCCGGCGGGACATACGAAGGCTGGAGATATGCGACCCGGGGTGAAGTCGCTGCCTTCATCAACTCGTTCGGCGGGTGGTTCCATCCGATCTCGGATCAGACAGAACAGTATGCACAGACTGGAGTTGTCGCACGCACCATCCTAGAGGACTTCATCGGGATCACTGAGGAAGTGACTTTTTTCGGTTATGACTACATCCTTGGAACCGGATATCTAGAAAACGGGAACGCCATACGGATCCAGTTCACGGGTTCTAAAGATCCAGAAGAGAGCGTTTTCTTTTTCATTTCCCCGGACACCAAAGAACCACCGTTCCCGTTGAGCCCACCGAACACGGGCCATTGGCTCGTCCGCGACGTCGAGGCACCAGCTCCGACCTACCAAGGAACGCTCGCGGACGCAGGGACACCGGTCGACGCGGATGCGGACTTCCGCGTGACACTGGTCTCAGGCTTCGGAGTCATGCTCGAGACGATCGAGCACACACAGGTCCCTGTCACCGACGGCCTATTCACGATCCCTCTGAGCTTCGACCCGACGCTCTTTGAAACCCCCGGCGCGGCTCTGCGCATCGAGGTTCGCGCTCCCTCAGGAGCAGGGGACTACGAAACCATCACACCCGATCAACCGATCAGCCCGGCGCCCATCGCTGTGTTCGCCCAGCGCGCTGGTCAATCAGAAACCGCTGACTTCGCGACCAGCGCCGCGAGTGCAGACTCGGCCAATGTCGCGTCGACGCTGAGCAACCAAGAGTCCAGACCGCTGACCCTGTTCGCCGGAACAGAAATCTACGGAGCTGGGTACCTGCCACCGACCGCGACCCGAATCGGGAACACCGTGACGCTCAACGGCTTGGTTCGAGATGTCGGGAACTTAAGCTTCCCTACTGGGAACACGTTCGCGATCCTCGACGAAGGCATGCGCCCGAACGGCCGTCTCATCTTTCTTCAAGCGAGCAGCGCCGGGGCTTACCGGATCGATGTCAAAACTGACGGCACGCTTTCATTCCAAGGCGCGCCCGGTGTGGGCGGCTCCATCGACTGGGTCTCGCTCGACGGCATCTCATTCCCGATTGAGTGAGCACACATTTCGCTGCGAGATCAGAAACCGAGTTTCAGGGATCCCAGATCCTGATCCAGCTTTGGAAATGTTCAACTGGTGTCCTGTCATCCCGATTCGACAACGACGAGTGCACAATAATTTTATCATGAGCACTCCACACACGGATTTGCAACGAAATCGGTCATCCACGGTACCCTTGACTATGACAAGGGTATTTATTGATGTATTGGTGGTGACAGTCTTTGCGTTCTGCGGCTCGCTTGCGATGGCTCAGCAGGACAGGCCGGCGGATGTAGCCGCGTACCTTGATCGGTGCGAGGCGTTTGGGTGGTCTGGTGCTGTGCTAGTTGTTCGTGAAGGTGAAGTTCTGAGCAACATGGGCATTGGACTTGCCAACCGAGAGCTGGGTTTGGTCAATGGACCAGAGACACTCTTTGAGATCGCGTCGCTCACGAAGATCATCACCGCGTGCGCTGTGATGTCGCTCGTGGAAGAGGGCAAGGTCGGGTTGGAAGATTCGATCGCTGCTCACTTGCCAGGAGTTCCCGAAGACAAACGTGGCATCACCATCCGTCATTTGCTCACGCACACATCGGGCATGCCACGGTTCGGCCCAAGCGGCGGGGGTGACAATTTGGAGTTGGCGGTCGGTGGTTACCTATCCGGTCCTCCATCGGCATCACCAGGCGAGCAAAGCGAATACTGGAACGGGGGATACGCTCTACTCGCGGGGATAATCGAGCAAGTTTCCGGCGAGACCTATCAGCGTTTTTGCGAGCGTCGAGTTTTCGAACCCGCTGGTATGACAAGGAGCGGTTTCACTGGCCAAACTTTCGAAACACATTCACTCGCAACCGGGTATAACGGGATGATCCCGGAGCGTACCGCAGCGGACCATCCATACGCCAGCTACGGTTGGCACTACAAGGGCATGGGTGGCATGGTTACCAGTCTGAATGACTTGCGCCGATTCGTGGACACCTATGAGAGCGGCAAACTGCTTCAGGATGAGACTGTCCAACAGATGGAGACGCCTGATGACGGTTGGTATGGTTTTGGGTGGGCAATCACCCAGACCGATCGGGGCACGCAGAGGATCGGTCATGGCGGGGATGTGCAGGGCTTTCACTGTTATCTGCTGCGTTTTCCTGAAGAGGATACATTGATTGTGGTGCTCTCGAACACCGATGATGCGCCGGTCTGGAAAATTGCGTGGAACATCGAGTCGCTGGTGTTTGACCAACCGATGCGTACGCCACCGCCGCCGTCCATTGATCATGAGATCGTTTTCAGCAATCTTGTCGGGGATTACGAATCTGTTGACGGCAGTCGTCTTGTTGTGCACTCAATAGGTTCGTCCCTACGCATCCGTGCGGTCGGTGTGAATGCGATGTCAGCTGTCGAACCTGAGTCGAGTGGAAACGGCGCTACGGCGGCGCACGCACTCGCCAGTTCTATTTTGGATGCAGTGATTGCTTCCAATTCCGAAGAGATCCTCGATCATCTCGCGCCGGGTATTCCGCAATCTTGGTCGAGCACGCTTTGTACACACATCTGGCCGGCGCATGTGCGTGAGCACGGCAAGCTCCAGAGCGTCGAATCGCTCGGAGCGAGGATGATCGGACCGGATTCATATGAGGTGCTCTTTGCACTCGATCATGAGCATTCGCCGGCGCAGTTGCAAGTCGTCATCACCAATGGCAAGCTGCAAATTTTTGACCTGAAGGGGCCGGGGATCTTCGCGGACAAACCGTTCGCGTGTATTGGCGAAAGCATGCTGGCGAGCTTTGATTGGTCCGCAGATAAAATCACGGCTCGCGTTCGCGTGAAACACGATGAATCGGGTATATCACTCGAGGCGGAAAAGGACAACGGAGAGTTGCTCGTGTTTACCCGGATGGTACAAGAAGATACTGGCGGCGTAGACAGTGAAGACTAGTCACCATTCAAGACAGTCTTGAATGAACCCAGCATCAAAGCCCTCCGATCTTCATGTCAGAAGGCTTTCTCATGGCACAAAAGCATGTCTTCCGATCCCCAATATGTACATGCAACACATTGGCTGAGAACCAGCCCGTACTAACTCATGCTTGAGCAATCCTGTTATACTCACTAGCAGCGATCGCGGATTGAAGATGAAAATGAGGGAAGCCATGAATCGGATCCGAAACAAGACTCAACACACCACAGCACGCTCCTTGATCGCAACAATGTTCCTCTTTCTATCTGCATCAGTCCCATCTGCCAAGGCGCAGGACGGACTCACCGAAGCCCGTCAAGGCTTTCAAACTCAGCTCACTGAAACAAGGCAAGAAGATCGCCCGCTCGACCCACCCCCAGCGGATATTTTTTCGCTTGTCGAATACCAGTCTCCAGTTGGTCCAATGCAAGCGTACTTATCTGTCCACCCTGATATCGAGCCGGGAGAACGCCGACCCGCAATCATCTGGCTTTCCGGCGGATTCCCCGCCGCTCGCGGCGGAAGTGGAATCTGGACAATGACAGCCGTCGAAAACGACCAATCCGCCTCAGCATACCGCAATGAAGGGGTCGTGATGCTCGTTCCCACTGTGCGAGGCACCGCCGACAATCCAGGAAATCAAGAAGCCTTCTTCGGCGAAGTCGACGATGTACTCGCCGCTGCGGAGTACCTGCGTTCTCTCCCGATCGTCGACCCCGATCGCATCATCCTCGGCGGTCACAGCACCGGAGGCACGCTCGCCCTGCTCGTCGCAGAATCTACAGATTTCTTTTCCGCCGTTGTCGCATTCGGTCCCGTCGCGCGAGTTACCGACTACGGCGGAATTACCTGGCCCTTCGATCCCACCAATCCCAAAGAGGTGAAACTGCGTTCCCCGCTCTATTTCTTAGACGCAATCAGCACCCCCACACTGGTTGTAGAAGGCGAACGAGGAAACATCGAAGACCTCGAGCTACTCGAGGAAACATCCGACAACCCGAACATTCATTTCGTATTGCTCAAAGAGGAAGACCATTTCACACCGCTCGCCCCCGTGAATCGTTGGCTCGCAAGGATGGCAATGCATAGCAAGGACGAAGATCTGCACTTTGATGCGGACACCGTGCATGCCGTTGCCCATTCCTTCTACCGCGCGCAGCGTGAAGCAAGAGACCTGCGGATCCTCGCTGAGATCCGTGCCGACGGAGCCGAACTCGGAGAGTCGGAAACACTCAAGTTCTACTGCATCCTCCGCACCGCCTCACGACTCGATTCCGTACAATCCGCCTTCAGCAACTTCACGCCCGGCCAAGTCACTGAACACACCGACGCAAACAACCGTCACTTTTTGATACTCCGTTGGCATCGCACCCTGACACTCACGCCGCAAGAAATCTTTGACGCCTCAGCAGAGTTCCTAGCCGCCTGCCGCACAGCCTGGGTTCAAGACCAAGGCTGGGATCTCGCTGCCGACAACCCCTAAACACCAGCATCAACATCCACACTCGCCGCTGATCACAAAGATTGGAAGCACACAACACATTCTTTCCCAATTACTTCCGCACGAACCCCATCCAAGCAGCCCTCATTTCTGCCAGAGTCCATGCTCGATGCCGCCGAGGATGTAGATCGAGAATGTGCCCTGACCTGGGATGTTCGTTGGAGGGATCGCAATCTGAGCTCCACCCTCCTCAGCGGCTTTTACCGCGGCTTCAATATCATCCACCAAGATATAGGGGCGGACAACCGGTGTTTCAGTATCGCGCATTGGTGCACGTACTCCGATGCGTCCGCCGTCCTTGAGCAAAGCCGTGCGAGCGTTTCCGAGTTCTGGGATCGGTTTGCTGAACTCAACATCGTGCGATTTCGACAGGACTTCACATGTTTCATTTACCGATTTCGTAACGATCTCAAGATACTGCACCTGCATCGTGTTTGTTTCGGTTTGAGGGTCGTCGCGATCAGTTGCCGATTGGTCAACAGCGGATGCTCCGATCAGAAGTACCGATGCGAGAAACAGAATGCTCAAAGGAATGGCTGGTGATTTCATCTTTGCGTGTCTCCTGTATGCTCATGAGCGCTATCAAGCGATTGTGTAAATTTGGTCAAGCGTACCAAGCCGTCACAGTCTTGGTGTGTCAAAGTCAGAGCACCCAATGTACCACAGTTTGTAGGGAAAACAGCAAGAGATTAGCGAGATTTCTCTCTAGAGAGTGTGTTTGGCTGTGCAAACTCCAGTGCACACTTTGATCGTTGACGCTGATCGGGGATTCGATTAAACTCATCCAAGACATGTGTCGTGGTGTGTAGCAAGCATTCGTGCAATTCTCCGGACCCATTTTCAGCTGAGGTGCTCATGCAATATCCATTTTACGCTGGAGTCGGTGGTGTTCTCAGTGCAGACATTGCCGTGCCTGAACATGCCACTGAGTTGGAGTTTTATAAGAAAGTACTCGCAACAGGAACTTCTCCATTGTGGAGAGAGGATCTCAGCAACAACCATGGCACACCGATCATCGGCTTGGGAGAACGAGTGCCGGCATACGAGGCGTTACCGCTCCAGTGGATGCCGCACTTTCAGGTTGCTGATGTTGCGATGAGTGCGCACCAAGCTGTAGAACTCGGTGGGACCGAACTCATGCACGGCAAAGCCGACGACGGGAGCAGCCAATGGGCTGTGCTTGTCGATCCATCCGGTGCTGCGTTCGGGGTAATCCCTGTGGTTGATGATTCGGTTGAACCAAGTAAACAAGCGAGCAGCGGACGAATCACTTCGCTGTCACTCTTGGTATCGGATGTTCCTGGCATATCGAGTTTTTACGAGCAAGTCATTGGATGGACTGTCGATTCATCAACGAAGCAAGGGATGCATACGATGTTGCGTCCCGATGGGAAGGTCGCTGTCGCGGGAATCGGTCCACTGAACGATGATTGTGGAGATGTGCCTTCAGTCTGGATTGTGGGTCTTCCGGTTGACGATTTCGAGGAGAGTCTCCGCCAAGTTCAGGAGTGCGGGGGAGAAGTTGTCATTCGTTCCGAGGATACAGGTGTCGCTGTCATCCGAGATCCGGTGGGTGTGCACTTTGCTCTTCAACCCAATCATTGAAGGATCAGTACGCTCCCGATTTCAAGCATTCAAAACTGGTACGAGTCATACAGTTTCTGGGACTGCGGGGTTGAGGAAGCTCAGGTGGTGGGCTGCATGAGCAGCATGAAACTGGTTGAACTCATCGCGCGACATGTTTCCGAATCCCGGGTGTGGGTGTAGCGGGTTCGTCGATGCTTTGAAATCGCGAACACATTTCTCAAACTTTTCAAGTTCCACTCGGTCATCAAGATCATTGCTCGGCACGAACATACCCGCTGTTTTCATGCCATTGATGGACCTTCCCTCAAGCAAGCGGGGCAACGCGAATCGACGCAGCAACGGGCGGAGCGGCATCCCCAGTGTGTTCATCCATGTGGGGTACCCATCCATGTTGGCTTCCATCGTCAAACGCAGATGATTGCACATCTGTGCCAGACTCCAGTTTCCGGTCGGTTGATACCCGGTTTCGATGAGCCGATTGCATTCCATGACCGTTTCGTCGAGGTTCTTCAGGTTGAGTTCGCGTCGCATGGTGTCCTTGCGGGGTTTTTTGTGTTGAGTTGAGCCAGCCAAAACTGTATGCCTTTGCTCATGATTTGGCTTTCGCGATTCTCCCTTTCATTTCTCATGATCAACATGAATATTCTGCAACCTAGGCGGCATGCACCATGTTGAACTCTGGTGCGGTACTCTCCGCGCAGTATTGGTTGATGGCGTCTCTACGCAAATCAGTTTAAGAGAATCATATGAAACGAGTTTATAGAGTTGTCTGTGCATCCGCTCTTGTCGCTGTCATTTCAAGTCTTGCGAATGCGCAGGTCGAAACGGAGCATGTTGCCCCTGTTCAACTCGCGCAGTACCCCGGTGCACCACTCGAAGATCAGCACGGGAACCTCTGGTTTAGTACAGTCCTCAATGGTCTAATCCGATTCGACGGCAGCGAGTTTGTGACCTATACCAAAGTGGATGGTCTCGGGAGCAACATGATCCGTGACAGGATCGAAGCCGAAGATGGGACGCTCTGGTTTGCGACCAGTGGGGGACTCACCAAATATGACGGTGAATCATTTACAACGCTGACCGAGTACGAACCGATCACGATCACGCGGGGCTGGAGTGATTACGGATATCATCGGGATATTTGGGATGTGCACATTGATCGGAACGATGACCTCTGGATTGCGACCTTAGACGGCGTTTTCAAGCACGACGGAGAGGAGTTTGTCCGTTTCCCAATGCCTGTTCTCGCACCAAAGGAGAAGTCGGAGTTCGCGCCGAGCATGGTGTATTGCATATATGAAGACAGGGAGGGCGACCTCTGGTTCGGGACCGACGGCGCTGGGGTTGTCCGGTATGACGGAGAGAAGACCGTTGTATACACCATGAAAGCACACGGACTCAGCAGCGACAATGTGTGCGAAATCATCCAAGACTCACGCGGCGATTTCTGGTTCGGAACCTCCAATGGAGGGCTCAGTAAGTTTGATGGCAAAGCCTTCACCACGCACCTGAGAAACAAAGAGTTCTCAGAACACACCGGCTGGGGCCGATTCATGAGCATCCATGAAGATCGAAACGGTGATGTGTGGTTCGGAGTCTCACAACAAGGCGGCGGCGTCTACCGCTACGACGGAAACTCGTTCGAATACATGTCAACAGATAAAGGACTGGGCGCAGGAGGCGTTCCGAGCATCCGCGAAGACCGAAGCGGGAACATGTGGTTCGGAACCACCACCGGCGTGTACCACTTCGACGGCGAGCGATTCATCAACTTCACAAAGAGCAATCCTCAACTTCCCACAGCACCATTGAATCTTGACGATTGGGCACCCGAAACCTTCGCGCTCCCACCCGGATTCGCACCCGAGCTTCCCGTTGGTTCCGAATCCCTGCTCTTCCCGCCTGGTTGGCGCGACCCGGATTCTGAGAACTTCTGGTCGTACGCGTTCGTCATGACGATTGATGAACAACCACCCGAAGCGACTCGAGTTCAGGAACTGCTTGAACTCTACTACGACGGCTTGATGAGCGTCTTTGCGTCCGGCAAGGACAAAGAATCGCTTATCACCCCCGCCAAAGTCATCGTGAATCAGATCAAGACGAACCAATACGAAGCAACCATGCACCTGGTAGATGCGTTTGCAACCTTTGAGCCGGTCGATATCAGGGTGCGAATCGAGACAGTTGCTGCCGAGGATGGACACTCGCAAGTCCGTGTTCAGATCAGTCGACAGCCCGACGACCATCAGATATGGACAGATTTATCCGCAGCGATCGAGCACATTCTTGAGTCTCCATCAAGCGAGGAACATCCATAAGTACGATCGAGTGGACGCATTGTGATCCAAGAAAGGCAATGCCGCTTCGTCTAAAATGATTGCTTTCTTCGAAGGGGTCATATGACGCAGCATCCTCGAAACAACCAACTCAATAGTGAGCCCGACCGTGATCGTGTCATGGGTGCTCTCGAAGCATTGCACGCTCGCTATCGTGATTGCAACGAGGGACGTATCGCGGACTACATCCCCGAACTCGCGAAGGTAGACCCAGACAGTTTCGCAATCAGCATCGTCACGGTTGATGGCGAAGTGTTCGAAGTCGGGGATCACGAGAAGAAGTTTACGATCCAATCACTCTCGAAACCCTTTACCCACGCGCTGGCGCTCGCGGATCGGGGGCGTGAGTATGTCATGCAGCGTGTCGGGGTTGAGCCGTCGGGGGATTCATTCGACAGCATCATCCGTTTGGATGCGAACAACCGTCCACACAATCCGATGGTCAACGCGGGAGCGATCGCGGTCACCTCCATGATCGAGGGTGATACTTCGGAACATCGGCTCAATCGCATGCTCGAGATGCTTGGCAGGACCATCGGCAGCATGCCGACCATTGATCAAGCGGTCTTTGAGTCTGAACGAACTACAGGACACCGCAATCGCGCGATGGCGCACCTCATTCTCAACTTCGGGATCATCGAGCGCGATGTCGAGGATGTACTCGATCTGTACTTCAAGCAATGTTCAGTGATCGTCACCACGCGCGACATGGCAACGATGGCCGCGACGCTCGCCAATGGTGGGATCAATCCGAAAACGAACGAGCGCGCGATCGAGCGCGAGTACATCCGCGATGTGCTCACCGTCATGCACACCTGCGGCATGTACAACTACGCTGGGGAATGGGCGTACACCGTCGGACTCCCCGCAAAGTCGGGAGTCTCTGGTGGGATCATCGCCGTCGTTCCGGGTCAGTTTGGGATTTGTGTTTATTCGCCACCGGTGGATGAGCGGGGCAACAGCGTTCGCGGGATCAAGGTGTTCGAGGACCTGAGTCGAAACTCAGGGATGCATGTCTTCGAGACTTGGCACCAAACCGGTCAGGTGCTCAACCACATCGACGAGGTCAAGGACCCATCCCCTGCACTCCCGGACACGACGCAGCCCGTCGGAGATGCAACGGTGCACAAGCGTGAGTTCGAGCTTGAAGATCCATCCGAGATGAACTAATCCCGTTACAACTTCCCGCCGCACTTCTTGCAAAAATCAGCATCGAAGTCATGGTCATGCCCACCGCACGATGGGCACGCCCGATCTGATTTGTTCCCTTGGGAGTTGGAAGCAGAAACGATTTCCGCAGAGAGAATCCCGGTCGGGACAATAATGAGCGAATATCCGATCAGCACCAGCACAGCGGTTGTTGCTTTGCCGACCACAGTGATGGGGATGATGTCCCCGTATCCGACGGTGGTCATGGTGATGATTGCCCAGTACATCGCACTGGGCATCGATTTGAAGTCTTCATTCCCAGCGCCGTACTCAACCACATGCATGAGCGCGCTCGCGATGAGCACGACAATCAGTACTGTGGTCATGAACACCGCGATTTTGTGCCGACTGATGTAGAACGCTTTGCGGAGTGCGGATGCTTCGGAGAGATACCTTGCGAGTTTGAACACGCGGAAAATCCGTAGCAGTCTGAGCGTCCGGACAATCATGAGCCGTTCGCTGCCTGTGCCGGGAAGCAAGATACCAAGAAATGCTGGGAGGATTGAGAGGAGATCAATGATCCCAAAGAAGGATGTCGCGTAGCGAAGGGGGCGACGGACAACCATGAGCCGAGTGATGTATTCGATCGTGAACAGGATTGTGAACACCCATTCGAGCGCATAGAAAATCGTTTTGTATGGTTTTTCATCCGCGGCATCAAGCGTGCTCAGGATCACGACAAGCACTGATAAAAAGATCGCGATGATCAATCCAACATCAAACGCTTTGCCGGACTTGGTATCCGTTCCGAAAATAATCAGGTGGAGCTTCTCTCTCCAAGGCGACAACTTCCGTGGCTGCTGATTCTCGTTGGACATCCGGTGCTCCGTGTGCATGAAACTCAGACATTCTTGTCTCTATTTTCTATCGGCATACACACCACAGTTGTCTTGACCAGAATCCGACGGTCGTCCGCACCGCGTGCTGACAATCGGGTATCATCAACCCAAATACACCTACGGAGCACTTGCATGGACGCGAAAGAAGCACTCAAACGAATGAAAGAAGGAAATCTCCGCTTTGTTGCCGGGAAGTCTGCAGAAATCCATCGCACACACAAACTCGTGGATAACCAGAAACCATTCGCGATCGTGCTGGGATGTTCAGATTCACGCGTCCCCCCTGAAATCATTTTCGATCACGGCGTGGGTGACATGTTCTGCATTCGCGTCGCTGGAAACATCATCACACCACTCGAACTGGGCAGCGTCGAGTTCGCGGCTCTCAAGTTCGGACCCCGATTGGTCATCGTCATGGGGCACACCAAGTGCGGCGCAGTCCAAGCTACAGTCGAAACAGTCCAGAGCGAAGTCCGACCAGACCTCTCGCAGGGGATGGAAACCATCGTCAACTTCATCGGTCAATCCGTGGACACCGACGCATCGGATGAGTTCGACGAGATCGTGACCAACACGATCAAATCAAATGTCCACAACGCGGTAGATCATCTCATCCGCGAATCCGAAGTCGTCCAGCAACTGATGCGGGATGATGGGATGCTCGTCGTCGGAGCGCGGTACGCGATCGAGACAGGCGAGGTTGAGTTCTTCGACTGAACACGAGCATGAAAAAAACCACCCGATGATGGGGTGGTCACTTTGAATACTGAAGTTGATTGGACTTACCGACGGTAGGTAATCCGCGCCTTGGTGAGGTCGTACGGCGAGATTTCTACTGTCACCGTGTCGCCTGGCAGAATACGGATGTAGTGCTTCCGCATCTTCCCAGAGATGTATCCGATGATCTCAGTCTGCTGCTCGTTGGGAAGGCGGACCCGGAACATGGCGTTGGGGAGCGCTTCGGTTACGATCGCGTCCATTGTGATTTTGTCGTCTTGCTTTGCCATGTGTCTATCGGTCTCCAAAGTCCATTCGTACACGATCCGACCGGAACCCCCGGCAATCGTGGATCAAAGGATACGCAGCACCTTGCGATGAGATCGAGTTTTTTGCCGCACTCCGCGTGTTTTGGGTATGAAATGCACCAATGAGAGCGTCGGATTACCCCAAGAAGACCCTGCGAGGCGCGATCAAACACAGGTCGTTGAGGTTCGTTCCGGTGGGGCCAGTCCGGATCCCACCACCAATTGAATCCAAAAACCCAAGCACATCGTGGTTTGTAATCGCCGACTTTGCTGAGAGCCGAGTCGCTTGCGATTCGATCATGTCATTGGTTACCACCCCTCCCGCGGCTTCGGTTGGGCCGTCAATCCCGTCGGTTGCCAATCCAATGCACACCCAGTCCTGTTCCCCGGACTCAGCGAGATGTACGGCGCTAGAGAGCATCGTCTCCATGCAAGGCCCACCAATCCCGCTTGATTCACCAACATCCACCGTGGTCTCCCCAGCAATGACACATGCCGAGCTGTTCGACTCCAAGAACCGCTTGGCAAGCAATCGTCCCTGCTCCGATGAGTCCCCGGAAACCATGTCAGCATAGAACCCGATGGGAGCGCCGAGCGATTCGAAGAACCGGACCGCCGCATCGAGCGCGGTGCGGTGGTTTCCAACAACGGTGTGTTCGACGGGATGTTTCTGACTGAGCATCGGTCCCGATGCGATGGTGTTGAGATCGTCCCCAAGCACATCGGACAGCACAACCGCGGAGCAGTGACGCACATGAGATAAGAGTTCAGCCAATCCACCCGCTTTGAGGGTTTCGAGCGATCGTCGGGCTTGGTTCAGTTCATGGATCGTCGCGCCGCTCGCGTTGAGTGCTTTGGTGGTTTGGACAATCTCTTCAAGCGTCACGCCGGGGCGAGGGCTGCAGAGGTGTGCAGAACCACCTCCAGAGATGCACACGATGCACGAATCCGGAGCAGGGATCGACCGAGCGTACTCTGCGAGCACGCTGGTCGCTTCGACATTGCGTGTGGTGGGGGACGGGTGATCAACACCGAAATACCGAAGACAATCATCTTGCGTTTGAGGGATGATCGCATCGGGGCACAGCACGATCCCTCCCGCAAACAGATCTGCGAGCCCCTCAATACACGCTTTCGTCATCCCAGCGGATGCTTTCCCGAACGCGAGAACATGGGTGGGAGAATCGTACTGTTCAAAGTCAATCGATGCTCGGACCAGCTCGGCTGGATCACACGCTCGGAGGACTTCTCCAATCAAGGCGCGAGCAACGCGTTGGACACCTGGATCAAGCGACGATGACAGGTTGATCGCGGTCATACTTTGAGTGCCGATTGCAGCCGAGTGATTGCTTGATCGATGGTGCTCATCTGTTTACAGAACGCGAAACGGACAAACCCCGCGCCGCGATCGGGATGCTCATAAAATGCACTTGGGGGGATCGCCGCGACGCCCGCGTGTTCCGGGAGCCATTTGCACAGATCGACATCGGTTTTGAGTCCAAGCCGCTGGGTAACCATCGAGTGATCCGCCATGATGAAGTATGACCCTTGTGGAAGCTGCACCCCAAACCCAAGCTCGCTGAGTGCTTCTCCCAGCACGCTCCTTGTTTGCGTGTAGTGCTTGCGGATCCGCTCGACTTCGTCTCGTGCATTGTCAAGCAACGCCGCGGCTCCGATCTGCATCGGTCCCGGAACGGAGAAAGTCAGGAACTGATGCGCCGAGCGGATCCCAGCAGTCAGCTCAGCAGGAGCGATGGTCCAGCCGACTTTCCATCCAGTGAGCGAAAAGGTCTTTCCGATCGACGACATGACGACAGTGCGTTCTCGCATGCCTGGGATGGTTGCGATGGAGCGGTGGGTGTGACTATCAAAGGTCAATCGCTCGTAGACCTCGTCGGAGAACGCGAGCGCGTCGTGCTTCTTGCACAGGTCCGCGATGAGTGTGAGCTGTGCATCGGTCATCACCATCCCGGTCGGGTTGTGGGGGGTATTGACGAGGATCGCTCGGGTTCGATCGTTGAACACCGCTTCGAGGTCCGCTTTGTCGAAGGTGAATCCATTTGGGGATGGTTTGATGGTGACAAAGCGTGCGGTCGCACCCGCCATCGCGACCGCGGCGCGGTACGAGTCATAGAACGGCTCAAACAGGATCACCTCATCACCCGGATCCACGAGCCCAAGCAAGGTCGCCGCGATCGCTTCGGTGCAGCCGCTGGTGATGGTGACCTCACTCGCAGGATCGCATGGGAGCTGGTTGTGGTCCGCAGACCACCGCGCGATCGCGTCTTTGAGTGTCGGAAGTCCCGCGAGGGGCGCGTACTGGTTGACTCCATCGGTGATCGCTTGTTGGGCCGCGTGTTTACCGAGATCTGGTCCATCGAAATCAGGGAACCCCTGCGCGAGGTTGACCGCTTTGTGCGTGTTGGCCAGCGCGGTCATGGTGGTGAAGATGGTGGTTCCAAAGGGATGGAATCGTGATGCGGTTTGGGTCACTGGTTGCGTCATGTTGATCACATGATACATCGGCTTGCAGCAAGGTGCGTGCTGGTCATTCATGCACCCCAAGCAATGCAGCCGCTTTCCATGCCGCGTTTGACCACGGCGCGTCGATGGTGATCTGGATCAGCTGCTTTCGCGCAACGGGAACGCTCGAAAGCTCAGTTCCGTACTTGGAAAGAAACGAATCGAGGTCCTCGGATGCTTTGGATTCCGCTGTCTTGATCTGTTCTTGTTGCAGCTGGTCCACCCATTGCAACGCGTCGGCAAACTGCTCCGCGCTGGGCATGGTGTGCCCCATCCCCTCGATCACATCCAAGCGGATATCGAGGTTGTCGTCGAGCATCTGCTCTGTGCGGATTGACATCTCAGGTTCGTTGAAATCCATCGACCCTGTGATTCCTGCGATCCGCCTTTCTTTGAGCATCCGGAACCAGCGTGCTCCTGGTCTTGCCAATCGTTCAGGCCAGTATTCGTTGGGCTTGCCCGTCGGTGCTCGGTGGTACGAATCCATCCCAATGATGGGGACAGCGCCCATGAAGATGTCTGGGAACGCGAGTTGGAGGATTGTCGAGCAACGTCCGCCTCCCGACATGCCGGTGATGTAGACCCGTCTGGGATCGGTCAGGTAGTGGGACTGGATGGTGGTGATCGAATCCAGATGGACCTGCAACCGATCCGTCAGTGATCGTTGGTTCCCGTTGTGGTCCACACCGACCGCGATCAGGTTCAACTCATCGCACGCGTTGTGGAAGATCTGGGGAATCGCGCCGTTGGGTGTCGGGCTGACCCACACCAGAATCCCAGGCAGCACATCATCCTCGCCGCGAGCAGGCAATCGCACACGCATCCGCTCATCATCAATGCTGCGTGTTAAGTCAGGGTAGAGCTGCTTGAATCGCACGCGTCTGGTTTTGGAATCAAGAACAACCGGAGATTCAAAGTGCTTGAGCTGGTTGATGCGGGATCGTGTGGGTTTACGCAAATCGATCCGCTCAATCCCGCTGAGCATTGCGTGATCGAGTTCCAATGAATCGATCGTCTTCTGATCAATGACGGATGCATGATTCGTTCCCGGCGTGATCAACGCGAGCTTTCCAGTCGTGAGCCGAGCGATTGGAAGCATGGAGGAGGCATCGCCTCGGGAGAGTTGGAGCGTCCCGATGATCTCGTGATCCTGATCCAGTTCCGATTCTGGACCAAGCGTTCGTCGGAGTTTGCTCAGATCCCGCGCGTTGAGCATTCCTGCTATTCCCGCGAGTTGCCTGAGCATCGGGGACTCCGCGAGGTCTGGGTTTGGGTGATGCTCTCCGATGGACAGGCACCCCGAGGTCGCGGGGGTGCCGTCAATCCGCAATGGGTCCTGAGCGAGCGACCCTGACCCCAGAATCATGAGCAGAATTAGACCCAATATGCGTTGAAGTCGAAGGGCTGATAAGTCGATGGGCATACTGTTGTGTACGGCCCCAACCGCGTCCGGTTGAGCTTGGTGGATGAATCTGTCGAGGATCGCTCAATCAGACTTGACACCCACGCTGACAGGGCTAGGATTTTTGCTCATGATCCTCCGTAGCTCAATTGGTAGAGCGAGCGGCTGTTAACCGCTAGGTCACTGGTTCGAGTCCAGTCGGAGGAGTTCATCGGCCTGTCCAGTTTCTGGATGGGCCGATTTTTTTTTGGATCGTGTCTGAATAGGCGCATGAAAAAACCCGCAAGCGAACCTGCGGGTTTTGTTGTTCTTACGAACGGGCTGGTTTACCAGCTGCCGCCACCGCCGCCGCCACCGCCGTAGCCGCCGCGACCACCGCCGCCACCGCCACCGCCGTAACCGCCGCGACCACCGCCGCCGCCGCCACCACCGTAACCGCCGCGACCACCGCCGCCGCCGCCACCGTAGCCACCGCCGCCGCGTGGGCGTTCTTCGCGTGGACGAGCTTCGTTCACGACGAGTGCACGGCCGTCACAGTCTTGGCCGTTGAGTTTTTCGATTGCTTCGTGGCCAGCATCAGTGTCAGCCATTTCAACGAAGCCGAAGCCACGGGAGCGTCCGGTTTCGCGGTCACTCATGACCTTTGCGGATTGTACTTGACCGATCTGTGAGAAAAGCTCGTTCAGTTCTTGGTCGTTCATCGAGTAAGGGAGGTTCCCTACATACAGGTTCAACATTGCAGTCTTCCAAATGCCCGTGAGTCAGATCAGATCGAGTAAGAGAACCGGGCTTCTTCTTCGTCGACTGCAAAGCCGCGTGGCGATGCACCTAAGTCTAGACCCGACAAGGGTGAGAACAAGTCAAGACTGGGAATAGTAATTTTCAACATTTCCACGAAACTGAGCCGGTTTTGACCAGTCTTGCCCGATTCTGACGCTCAAGAACACGGGATATGATGGTTTGATGGATCCAAACACGATCAAACTTGCCTCCAACTCTCTATCGAAACTGTGGGATTTCTCCGATCCAAAGCAGAGCGGCGAGCGGTTCAGGTGTTTCAAAGCACGCGCGGATTCAGAAGGAAATCCAGTACTGGGGGCACTGGCAGCGACCCAACAGGCGCGAGCGTTGGGGCTTGAGCGTCGATTTGATGAAGGGTTTTCTACACTGGATTCGATCGATCAGGGACTCTCGGATCCAAGCGGGGAACTGGAGGTCCGAAGGTCGCTCGAGCATGGTCGATTGCTCAACTCGTCTGGGAAACGGTCTGAATCGGTTCCGCACTTTGAGCGAGCTTGGGAAGCCGCGAATGAGTCGGGGCTTGATGGACTCGCGGTGGACGCGGCGCACATGCTCGGGATTGTTGAGCATGGGGATGCAGGCCAATCGTGGAACCAACGCGCTCTAAACCTTGCGATGTCTTCTGATCAACCCGATGCACGCAAGTGGAGGGGGTCGCTGCTCAACAACATCGCATGGTCACTACACGAAGCGGGAGAGCACGAGCGTGCTCTTGAACTGTTCAACGATGCGCTCGAGGTCCGCGTGCAAGAGGGAACTCCCACCAGCATCCGCATCGCGCGATGGAGTGTGGGTCGGTGCTTGCGGTCGTTGGGGCGCGTTGTCGTTGCGTTGAAGATCCAGCGCGAGCTTGAATCCGATCCCAACGCGGATGGGTATGTCTTTGAAGAGATCGCGGAATGCTTATTGGCACAGTCGAAGGCACAAGACGCAAAGCCCTATTTTAGTAGGGCGCATGCGATGCTCTCTACTGATGCGTGGCTCGTTGCGAACGAATCGGATCGACTCTCGCGTCTTGCACAGCTTGGGGCTGATTCAGAGTAAACAGAAAAAAACCCGGCGTGTTGCCGGGTTCATGGAAGCTTGTGCGTTGCTCTTAGTCTTTCTTGAGCAGGTCGCGGATTTCACCGAGCAGGACGATGTCTGCTGATGGTGCCTTGGGTGGTGCCGCAGCTTGTTCCTTCTCGAAGTTCTTCTTCGCTTTGTTGACCATCTTCACCATGATGAAGATGACGAACGCGAGGATGAGGAAGTTAAAGAGGATGGTGATGAAGTTGCCGTATGCGAAGACGGCGCCTTGTGCGCGTGCTTCTTCCAGTGAGAGTCCTTTTTCGACGCCTTCAGCAAGCGGGATGTACATGTTGGTGAAATCGACTTCACCGATGACCGAACCAACCAGTGGCATGATCACATCCGCGATCAATGATTTGATGATCAGTCCGAACGCACCACCGATGATGATGCCGACGGCCATATCAACCATGTTGCCTTTGATCGCGAACTCTTTGAACTCTTTCAACATACCCATGAGATTGCTCCTGTGTTGCAATTGAGCCTGTCGGGTGGACAGGCTTTGTAGTGTGTCCCGCCTGTATTATAGAACAGGCATTTCACTGGTGCAATTGCCCTAGGATCTGCTCATGGATTGAGGGAATCGGACTTGAGTGCGTTTATGCGTCTTTGATTTTGACGACGCCTTTGCCCTTTGTGATTTTGCCGAGGACATGGACGGTTTCGCCTGATTTCTCTAAGCGTTGCGCGATCGCTTTGGCAAAGGTGGGGCGGACGATGAGGCAGTATCCGATGCCCATATTGAAGACCTTGCGCATTTCGCTTGTTTCGACATCGCCGTGTTTTTGGAGGAAGTCGAACACAGCAGGCACGGTCCATGCTTTGGAGCTGATGCTCGCGTCGACCTTGTCGTGGAGTGCTCGGTTGAGGTTGCCTTCGAGTCCGCCTCCGGTGATGTGCGCCATACCTGAGATGACTTTCTTGACCTTGTAGGCGCGGAGGAGTTTGACGATCGAGTCCGCGTAGATGCGGGTTGGGGTGAGGAGGACTTCTCCGAGCGTGCGGTCCGGATCGAGTTCGGGGTAGACCTTGTCGAGCTTGAGTTTCGCGTGCTTGATGATCGAGCGGACGAGTGAATATCCGTTGGAGTGGACTCCGGAGCTTTCCAGACCAAGCACAATGTCACCCGGCTCCACGCGCGTTGGGTCGGTTGCTTTTTTGAGTTCGACCACCCCGACACTGAATCCAGCGAGGTCGTAATCACCCGGTTTGTAGAGGTCGTTCATCTCGGCGGTTTCGCCTCCGATGAGGGCGCATCCCGCTTGTTGGCATCCATCGGAGATTCCCCGGACGAGATCATGCAACACATCTTGCTCGACCTTGTGGACCGCGATGTAGTCAAGGAACAGGAGTGGTTCGGCGCCTTGGACGATGAGGTCGTTGACATTCATCGCGACGAGGTCGATCCCGACGGTGTCGTGCTTGCCCATCTCGATCGCGAGGTGGACCTTGGTTCCAACGCCGTCGGCACACGCGACGAGGACGGGGTCGAGATAGTTGTGTTTGAAGAGTTGTTCGTTGTAATCGAGTCTGAGGAGTCCTGCGAATCCTCCTGGATTGTCGATGACGCGCTGTCCGTGGGTTCTGCGGAGCAGGGAGCCGATGGAGCCGACGAACTTGTCCCCGGCTTCGATATCGACACCGGAACCGGCGTAGGTCAAGGAACGGGGCTTGCGCGGCGAGTTCTTGGTGGATGCGGGCATCGTGGATCGTAGCTCGATTGGAGCGGTCGAGTAAAAAGAAATGATGCTGTCGGGAATGTGTTTTGGCCCGGAATTGTTCGTATAATCGGAAACCAACTTATCTGACACGAGGAGCATACATGCCAGAGTCTCATTTCTTTACTTCCGAATCCGTCTCCATGGGGCACCCAGACAAGGTGTCCGACCAGATCTCCGACGCGATCCTCGATGCGATGCTCGAGAAGGACCCGCACTCCCGCGTTGCTGTGGAAACACTCGTCTCAACAGGTATGGCGGTTATCGCGGGAGAGGTCACGACCACTGCGTATGTTGACATCCCAGAAACCGTCCGCGAAGTGATCCGGGATATCGGATACACCGATGGCGATATGCGATTCGATGCCGAGTCGTGTGCGGTGCTGGTTTCAATCAACCAGCAGTCGCCGGACATTGCGATGGGTGTGAATAAAGAGGGTGCGGGCGATCAGGGCATGATGTTCGGATTCGCGTGTAAGGAGACTGAGGAGCTGATGCCGCTCCCCATCATGCTGAGCCACAAGCTGGTTGCTCGTCAAGCGGAGGTGCGTCAGGGGGACATCATCGCGGGACTGCGTCCCGATGCGAAGAGCCAGGTCACGGTCGAGTACGACAATGGCAAACCAGTCCGCGTCGACACCGTCGTCATCTCGACCCAGCACGACAAGACTTGGAACGATCGTCAGGATGAACTCCGCAACCAAGTGATTGATGAGATCATCAAACCAGTCCTCGGCAAGTGGTGGAACCCTGGGATCACGATCCATGTGAATCCGACCGGGCGTTTCGAGCTTGGTGGACCACACGGCGATGCGGGATTGACAGGCCGCAAGATCATCGTCGATACCTACGGCGGACGCGGCCGTCACGGCGGTGGCGCGTTCTCAGGGAAAGATCCAACCAAGGTCGATCGCTCCGCGGCGTACATGGCACGGTACATCGCGAAGAACATCGTCGCTGCGGACCTTGCGGATGAGTGCGAGATCCAGCTTTCGTACGCGATTGGTGTTGCTGAACCAACCAGCGTGTTCGTCGAGACTTTCGGGACTTCGAAGGTTTCCGAAGAAGCGATCGCTCAAGCGGTCCGCGAGGTGTTCCCGCTGACTCCGCGTGGGATTATCGACTCGCTTGATCTTCGCAAACCGATCTATCGCAAGTCCGCGCGTCACGGTCACTTTGGTCGCAAAGCGGTCGAGAAGAATGGCGTGTGGTTCTTCCCTTGGGAGCGGACGGACAAAGCGGATGCGCTCAAGGAAGCGGTCAAGAAAGCGGAGCCCTGCTTGGCTTGATGGCTTGGCCTGATTGGCTTGATCGGACTAGCTGTAGAGCTGATGCTTGAAAATGTATGATTGCACACCCGGATCGAGTCCTTCGATCCGGGTTGTTTTTTGCTGGTTCTCGTTGGGGCTGCTGTCGGGACTGTTGTTGGGTCTGTTGTCGCGTTTGGCGGCCGCGAGTTGTTCGCGGATCGTGGTTGAGGCGTAGGGGAGGGTCTGGGTTTGGATGCAGATGGATTCCCAGTGTCTGAGATCTTCGTTGGTCCACGCGCCGGTCTGGTCGAGCTGGTCGATGAGCTGGGTGATGTCGTTGGGTGCGTCTGTTGATTGGTGGGGCGATTGGTTGGGGGTGGCGCGGAGGATGACGATCGCGTCTTTCCAGAACTCTTGGTATCGGTGCCATTTGTGCATCGAGCGTGCTTGGTCAGCTCCGATGAGGAAGCGGTTGGTGCCTGTGGTGAGCATGGAGTGGGCGATCGCCCAGGTGTCTGCCCAGTAGCTGGGTTGTCCTTCGTTGAGCAATCCATCAGCGAGTTCTTGGGTCCAGACGGTCGCGGGATGGTCGAGGTCTTTGATCGCGATGCGGAGCATCTCGACGCGGTGCTGGTCGGGAGTTGGCGAGGTGTCTTTGTGGGGAGAGCGTGATGCAGGGACATAGACAAGGTGGCACTGTCCCGGCATGAGCGCGTGGGTGAGTTCGTATTGCTGCGCCGCGAGGATCGGGAGCTGCGTGTGCGCAAGGTGTGGGGGGTCGAACGATCCTCCGAAGAACAAGCGAGCTGGCGCGTCCTTGATTGCTGCTGGGATCACAACGGGATGGTGGTGGCGCTCGATGTGGTTGTCGGAGGGAGGTGGAGGAGGGGTTGGGGGGGTT
>TARA_R110002073_G_scaffold108336_9_pt1 | contig 128851 bp, 125 predicted proteins | sample TARA_R110002073 | Tara Oceans TARA_R110002073 (sample SAMEA4397174) | marine metagenome | biome: Polar Biome; feature: [DCM] deep chlorophyll maximum layer (ENVO:01000326); material: water (ENVO:00002006), including particulate matter (ENVO:01000060) such as... | depth 40 m
GCAATACCTAATTTAGTTTTGCGTGTGCAAATATAGACCTTTTTGAAAAATCGCAAAACTTTTTAAGAAAAAAAGAAAGAAAATATCTTCGCCTCGAAAACTACGAAATCAATTCTTCATTTTTGTAAATAGTTGTACTTTTGTAAGACAAATTAGCTGATTAAAAAAGCAAACTATTTTTATGGACAAGTTTTCGTTCTTAAACGCGGCACATACTGGCTTTATCGCCGATTTATACGATCAATATTTACAAAACCCTGACTCAGTAGAACCTAGTTGGAGAAGTTTTTTTCAAGGCTATGATTTAGCAAATGAAAATTATTCTTTTACCGATGAAGATGAAATTTCTCAAGAAATTCCTGAAGAAGTTAGAAAAGAGTTCCTGGTTGTAGATTTAATTAATGGATATAGAACGCGAGGGCATTTGTTTACAAAAACAAATCCCGTTAGAGAAAGAAGAAAATATACTCCTAGTTTAGATCTAGAAACTTTCAATTTATCTCAGCAAGATTTAGACACAGTGTTTAACGCTGGAGAGGTTCTTGGAATTGGCCCTAAATCTTTACGAGAGATTATTAATCACTTAGAAAGGATCTATTGTGATTCTATCGGGGTAGAGTATATGTATCTCAGAAATCCTGAAGAATTGAAATGGTGGCAAGATCGTTTAAACAAAAACGATAACCGCCCTGATTATAGTGTAGATTCTAAAAAATATATTCTCTCTAAACTAAATCAAGCAGTTACTTTTGAAAGTTTCTTGCAAACCAAATATGTAGGTCAAAAGCGATTTTCTTTAGAAGGTGGAGAAGCTTTAATTCCTGGAATTAGTGTTGCTTTAAGAGATGCTGCTGAGAAATACGGAGTAGAAGAATGTGTTTTAGGTATGGCACACAGAGGAAGATTAAATACGCTAGCAAATATTTTCAAAAAACCAGTTCGCGATATGTTTAGCGAATTTGAAGGAAAAGATTTTGAAGATCAAGATATTGATGGAGATGTAAAATATCACTTAGGACTTACTTTAAGTAAAACTTACAGGAAAGGAAATCAAATCAAAATGAATTTGGTTCCAAATCCATCTCACCTAGAAACGGTTGATGCTGTTGCAGAAGGAATAACAAGAGCTAAGATTGATCGCAAATATAACGGAGATTCATCTAAAATTCTTCCAATACTTATTCATGGAGATGCAGCAATTGCTGGTCAAGGAATTGTCTATGAGGTTACTCAAATGGCACAATTAAATGGATATAAAACAGGAGGTACATTACATGTAGTAGTAAACAACCAAATAGGATTTACTACAAACTACCTAGATGCACGTTCCTCTACCTATTGTACGGATGTAGCAAAGGTTACCTTATCTCCAGTGTTGCATGTAAATGCAGATGATGCAGAAGCAGTTTGTCATGCTATGGAAATGGCTTTAGAGTTTCGTATGAAATTTAAGCGCGATGTATTTATCGATTTATTAGGGTATCGTAAATATGGACATAATGAAGGTGATGAACCTCGTTTCACGCAACCTACATTATACAAAGCGATCTCAAAACATAAAAACCCAAAAGATATTTATGCTGAAAAGTTACTTGCTGAAGGAAGTATAGATGAAAACTATCTAAATAATATTACTGAGGAGTTTAAACAAATGCTTACTGAAGAGTTTGACAAGTCTAAGCAAGATAGCAACTCTAAAGTAAAAGAGTTTATGCAGTCTACTTGGAAAGGTTTTGTTCGTCAACAACTGGAGGCAATGTTATCCCCTATTGATACTACATATTCTATAGATGAGTTAAAGGGTATTGCCAAAGTGGTATCAACAGTTCCTGAGGGTGTGAAGTTTTTAAGAAAAGCAGAACGTATCTTGAAAGGTAGAAGCGACATGGTCTTTGAAGCCAACAAATTGGATTGGGGAATGGCTGAAACCTTAGCTTATGGTACTTTATTAGAAGAGGGCTATGACATCCGTATTTCTGGACAGGATGTAGAAAGAGGAACATTCTCTCACCGTCATGCTATTTTACGTGATGAAATTTCAGAAGAAAGAATCAACCTTCTTAATACCAACCCTAAATCTAAAGGTGAAATGCGAATTTACAATTCGCTTTTATCTGAATACGGTGTTTTAGGTTTTGATTATGGATATGCTATGGCACATCCTAATTGCTTAACTATATGGGAAGCTCAGTTTGGGGATTTTTCTAACGGAGCTCAAATTGTATTTGATCAATATATCTCTGCTGCAGAAGATAAGTGGAAAATTCAGAATGGAATTGTAGTATTATTACCTCATGGCTATGAAGGGCAAGGTTCTGAACATTCTTCGGCAAGAATTGAACGTTATTTGCAGTTGTGTGCTGAAGATAATATGACTCTGGCTAACTGTACAACTCCAGCAAATTTCTATCACTTATTACGTCGTCATATGAAACGTAATTTTAGAAAACCTTTAGTTGTTTTTACTCCTAAAAGTTTATTACGCCATGTAAAAGCTGTTAGTACAATTGAGGAATTAGCAGGCGGAAGTTTTCAAGAAATTATTGATGATACAATCAATCCTAAAAATGTAAAAAAACTTGTATTCTGTATGGGTAAATTCTATTATGATTTACTTGCAGAAAGAGAAAAATTAGGAAGAGAAGATGTGGCTTTGATAAGAGTTGAGCAATTATTCCCTTTACACGAAGAAAAAATTCAACAAGTAATTGACAGATATCCAAATGCTTCAAGCTATGTTTGGGCACAAGAAGAACCAAGAAATATGGGTGCGTGGGGTCATATGCTTCAACGTTTTACAAATGTAAAACTAGAAGTTGCTTCTCGTAAGTATTATGCCGTACCTGCAGCTGGTTCAAAAGCTAGATTTGAAAAGCGTCATAGGGCAGTAATAAACACTGTTTTTGAAACAAAATAAAACACAATGAAAAAGGTTATTCTTATTTTTTGTATTCTGTTCACTTCTTTGAGTTTTGCTCAAGAGAAAGAAAATTATAAAAAAGTAGCAACTATTTTTATTGACCTTTATAATAAAGAAGACTATAAATCCATTTTTGAATTATTTGATTCTAACATGAAGGCTGCAATGCCTCTAGATAAAACGATTTCACTTTTTACAAATAATATTGCTCCCGCTGGGAAAATTAAATCAATGGAGTTTTTAAAATTGAGGCAAACCGCTCATATTTACAAAACAACACTTGATAATGTTGTTTTAGATTTTACAATTTCTCTTGATACTGAAAACAAAATCAATGGGATTTATTTTGCACAACATCAACCTGAAAGCACAGGTCCAAAATTAGAGCGAAATACAACCAAAATGAAATTACCTTTTAATGAAGAGTGGATGGTTTTTTGGGGAGGTACTACCGCTGAACAAAACTATCATGTAGCTTATAACAACCAGAAATATGCTTATGATATTTTGATTATAAAAAATGGAAAATCTTTTAAAACCGACGGGAAAACAAACGAAGATTATTACGCGTTTGGAAAAGAGGTAACAGCTCCTTGTGATGCAAAAGTTGTACAAGTAATTACAGGAGTAAAAGACAACATTCCAGGAGATTTAAACCCAAAACAACTGACAGGAAATACAGTGGTTTTAGAAACAGCTAACAAAGAGTTTATTATGATGGCTCATTTCAAGGAAAAATCTATTGTAGTAAAAGAAGGGCAGCTAGTGAAGGCTGGACAGCTTTTAGGACAGTGTGGGAACTCTGGAAATACAACCGAAGCCCACATACATCTTAGCTTGCAAAATGTAAAAGACATGAATGCCGCTGCTGGCGGTAAATTATTTTTTGAAAAAATAAAAGTAAACGGAGAGATTAAACAAGATTATCTCCCTGTAAAAAACGATAAAATCCAAAATATAAAATTATAATCGATGATTTTAGAAATGAAAGTTCCTTCTCCGGGAGAATCTATAACAGAAGTAGAAATTGCAACTTGGTTAGTTGAAGACGGAGATTACGTTGAAAAAGATCAACCTATTGCTGAAGTAGATTCTGACAAAGCAACACTTGAGCTTCCTGCTGAAGAAAGCGGAGTGATTACGTTAAAAGCAGAAGAAGGAGATGCTGTTGAAGTTGGAGCTGTTGTTTGTTTGATAGATACAGCCGCTGAAAAACCAGAAGGATCTTCTCCTCCTAAAAAAGAAGAAACTCAAGACGCTCCTAAAGTTGCTCCAGTAAAAGAAGAAGTAAAAACTACGTATGCTTCAGGTACGGCCTCACCAGCTGCTAAGAAAATTTTAGCAGAAAAAGGAATGAGTTCTTCAACGGTTTCAGGAACTGGAAAAGATGGCCGTATTACAAAAGAAGATGCAGTAAATGCTGTTCCTAGTATGGGTACTATGCCTGAAGATGGGGCTAGAGGAACAGAGCGTAAGAAGATGTCTATGTTGCGTAGAAAAGTTGCACAACGTTTGGTTGCTGTAAAAAGCGAAACGGCTATGTTAACGACTTTTAATGAGGTAAACATGCAGCCAATTTTTGATTTACGCACCCAGTATAAAGAAGATTTTAAAGCAAAACATGGTGTAGGATTAGGATTTATGTCTTTCTTCACATTAGCTGTTGTAAGAGCCTTAAAAATGTATCCTGATGTGAATTCTATGATTGATGGAGATTTCCAAATAAAGAATGATTTTCAAGATATTTCTATTGCAGTTTCTGGACCAAAAGGATTGATGGTTCCTGTTATTAGAAATGCAGAAAAATTATCTTTTAGAGGCGTAGAAAGCGATGTAAAACGTTTGGCTTTAAGAGCAAGAGACGGACAAATTACTGTTGATGAAATGACTGGTGGAACGTTCACAATTACCAACGGTGGTGTATTTGGTTCTATGTTATCTACTCCAATTTTAAATCCTCCACAAAGTGGAATTTTAGGAATGCACAATATTGTAAACAGACCAATGGCTGTAAACGGCGAAGTTGTAATACAACCAATCATGTATGTTGCATTGTCTTATGACCATAGAGTTATTGATGGTAGAGAATCTGTTGGATTCTTAGTAGCCGTAAAAGAAGCTTTAGAAAATCCAGTTGAGTTGTTAATGGATAACGACATAAAGAAAGCTTTAGAAATGTAATCTAGATTGTTATATAAAAATATAGCTAGATGTATAGATATTGAAAAATCCTGAGCTTTTTGCTTGGGATTTTTTATGAAATTCTTTTCGATTAATTACCTTGCTTAAAAAAGCTCAAATGCCAAAGAATACTGAACTTGAACTTGCTGTCAATTTTATTGAGAAAACCGATAGAAATCTTTTTATCACAGGGAAAGCAGGTACAGGGAAAACTACTTTTTTACATAAAATAAAAGCAGAGTCCTTAAAAAGGATGGTGATTGTAGCACCAACTGGTGTTGCTGCTATTAATGCGAAAGGGGTGACAATTCATTCTTTTTTTCAAATGCCTTTTGGCCCAATTTTTCCCAATCAGATTGCAAATACTTCTAATCAACAGCGTAAATTTAGCAAGACAAAAATTGACATCATCAAATCGTTAGACTTGGTGATTATCGATGAAATTAGTATGGTTCGTGCTGACTTGTTAGACGGAATCGATCAAGTTTTACGCAGGTATAAAGATCGAAATAAAGTATTTGGCGGTGTTCAGCTATTAATGATTGGAGATTTGCAGCAATTAGCTCCTGTGGTCAATTCAAACGAATGGAGTTTGCTCAAAGAGCATTATGAAACCATGTACTTTTTTAGCAGTAAAGCGTTTCAAGAGGCCAATGCAATCAGCATAGAATTAAAGCATATTTACAGACAAGACAATGAGGAATTCATTGCTATTTTAAATGAGATTCGGAATGATAAGTTAAGTGATGCCTCTGCTAAAGTTTTAAATGAAAGGTACAATCCAACCTTTGAACCAAAAAAAGATGAAGGTTATATTACCTTAACCACACATAACAATAGAGCTAATTTAATCAACGATTCTCAACTCAATAAAATTGATGAAAAAAGCTACTTTTTCAATGCAGATATTACTGGTAAATTTTCAGAAAATGCCTATCCAAATAGCGAGATATTAGAATTAAAGATTGGCGCACAGGTCATGTTTATCAAAAATGACAGTTCTCCTGAGAAAAGATACTTTAATGGTAAAATTGGTGTCATCACTTTTTTAGATAATGAAAGTGTGACTGTGAAGTGCCCGAATGACGAATTTGAGATTGAAACAGGGTATGAAATCTGGGATACTATTAATTATTCCATTAATGAGGAAACCAAAGAATTAAAAGAAGAAATTATAGGTTCTTTTTCGCAAATTCCTTTGCGATTGGCTTGGGCTATTACTATCCATAAAAGTCAAGGGTTAACTTTTGAAAAAGCAATTATCGATGCTGAGGCTTCTTTTGCACATGGACAAACCTATGTTGCTTTAAGTAGATGTACTTCTTTGGAGGGAGTCGTTTTAAAAACAAAAATTAGTAGCAATTCTATCATTAATGATCAAACGGTAGATTCTTTCACAAAAAACATTGCCGAGAACCTTCCTGATGAAACCATTCTAAATGAATCTGAAAAGACGTATCAGCTTAATTTGATTGACGAAGTTTTTAATTATCAGAAATTCTTATATCCAACTACTCGTTTGATTGATATCTTTTACAAAAATCAAATAGGTATAAAAGGATCAATTATAGATCAATTGCAAACCGTAAAAGACAATGGAATTATACCATTGATGAAAGTTGCAAACGGATTTAAAATACAACTTCAACAGATAGAAGACAATGTCTTAGCCGAGAATAGTTCTATAGTTCAAGATAGGTTTAAAAAAGCGATTGCATATTTCACAAATCAGACAGAAGAATTTATTAAAAAACCCTTAGAAAAAATTACATTTTCTTCTGATAATAAAGCTGTAAAAAAAGACTTTGAGAAACAGTTTGAAAACCTACAGGATATTCTCTCTATAAAATTATACTCCTTAAAAAAGCTTATTAATGGGTTTCATGTTCAAGAATATTTAAAAGTGAGGGCTAATGCTGTTTTACAAAACGTTGAACTTCCTAAAAAGAAGAAATTACAATCTAAAAGAGATCCAATTTTAGCTTTAAAATTACGTGAATTGAGAGATGATATCGCTAAGGCAGAGAGCATTCCTCATTTTCAAATTTTCACCCAAAAGACCTTATATGAACTATGTGATGTCTTACCAAGAACATCAAAAGAGTTATTAAAGATCGATGGTATGGGTAAAATTAGAGTTAAAAAATATGGTGATGAAATTTTGGAAGTTATTGAAGCCTACTGTTTAGAGAATGGAATTAATCATAAGAATGAACAAAAGAAGGAAGATAAAAAACCAAGCAAACAAATCAGTTTTGAATTGTTTAAAAAGGGATTATCCATTAAAGAAATCGCAAAGGAAAGGAGCTTAACTTTTAACACAGTAGAAAGTCATTTGGTGAGTTTTATTCCTTCTGGAGAAGTCCATGTCTTAGAATTAATTCCATTAAAAAAATATAAAAAGCTAGTAAAAGCTATTGAAGACGTTGAGTTTAAAAATTTAACTGAGTTAAAAGAAAAGGTAGATAAATCCTATTCTTTTATGGAATTGAGAATGACTTTATTAGCAATTGATTTTGAAAAATAAAAAACCCAAGCACATTGCTCGGGTTTTTTTATATCATTAAAAGAAATCTAACTATTCTTTTACCTCTCTCGTTGTAATATGAAACTCCTCGTAGATCTCTAATAAACTCATTAAAGCAGAGATTAAATCCTGAGTTTCTAACAATACACTAAAGTATAAGGTTGTATTCTTTGGACTCGTTTCATCTGTTCTGATTCTAGAAACTTGTTTCTCAATAGAAGCAGAAACCTCTTTAAGCAACTGTTGTTTCTCTACTAATATTTCATTCAAATCATCAAAAGATCTAGTTTCAAAAACAGTACTTACTTTTCCTAGTAAATCTGTTAATTGGTTGTCAATTCCTTTTAAATCTTTTAATTGACCCTTCTTTAAATTCTTATGATTATTATTTACGTGTTTAAAACTGGCTCTAGAAATATAACTAATCGATTGTGCCACATCTTGTAAATACCCTAATACTAAAATATAGAACCTACTCGCCTGAACGGATGTGTCATCTAAAGATTTAATAAAGTAGAAAACACCGTCTTTTAATCCATCAATTTCATCATTTAGCTTCCCAACATGTTTGTCTGTTTTACGCAGCTTATTCAAATCGTGGTTTGCTAAATCATCCACTACATTGGTGTATAATTTATTAATACGTTGTGCTACTTCAGCAATATGATCCGCACTTTCTTCAATAACTCCATTGATCGTTATTAATTCAGCTCTTTCTATATATTGTTGCTTTTTAGTTTCTTTAGATTTCTTTCTATGCTTTAAGGTATTTCTTCCAATTAAAGCAGCAACTAGAACCAATAAAATTGGAATCATAACCATATGCCAACTTATTAAATAAGCTACAACTGCAGCAGCTAAAAAGGCAGTAATAGCAGTTAAAAACCATCCTCCTACAACATTTATGACCCCTGCAACTCTATACACAGCACTTTCTCTACCCCAAGCTCTATCGGCCAAAGATGTACCCATGGCAACCATAAAAGTTACATAAGTAGTGGATAAAGGCAACTTCATAGACGTAGCGATAGATATTAAGATCCCTGCAACAATTAAATTTACAGAAGCTCTTACCATATCAAATGCAGGTAATTCGTATGTTTTGTCTTTAGGTAATTCAATCACTGGCTTTTGAAATTTAGAATTCATGTAATCCAACGTTCTCTTTGGTACTACATAACTTATCCCAGCATTAATTCCCATAGATGCCCTTACAACAACTCTTGATAATGGGTTCGGTCTAAATTTTTCATGTCCTTCTCCTTGACGAGATAAATTAATCCCTGTATCAATTACATTTTTTGCCTTGCTAGAAGTCCATAAAGTAACGACCATAACTCCTCCAGCGATTAATAATAACCAAACATTAGAAGGTACTTTCTTTGCCAAAACTCCCATAGAAAAAGCATCAGCTTCTAAGCCAGAAATACTCCAAGCCTCATACGAGTTCCAAGCTGCAATGGGCACACCAACAAAATTCACCAAATCATTTCCAGAAAATGCCATGGCTAAAGAGAAGGTACCAATACCTATAATCAATTTTAGAACATCGATTTTTAAAACTTTAATAAATACTTGAGAGATTAAACTCCAAACAACAAAGCTCCCTGCTATTATTAATGTGGTATTTCCTTCAATTAAATGCTTCACATCTTTATAATAAGGAGTTCCTTTCATTCCTTTAATAATAATGAAATAAGTAATTGCTGTTATTGCAAATCCACCGAATAATGCGTGGATATATGTTGGTCTCTTTTCAAAGTTAAATGAATAGATTAAACGAGAGATAAATTGAACAATCGCTCCCACAGAAAATGCGACGACAACGGATAGCAATATTCCAAAGATAATTTTTGAAGCCGTTTCATAATTAATATAGTTCCAAATGGCACTAACCGATTCAGCATCATTTGCTGAAATTTTGATCAAAGAAATAGCAACCGCTGCTCCTAACAGTTCAAATACTATTGAAACTGTAGTTGATGTAGGCATTCCTAGCGTATTAAATACATCTAAAAGTAGAATGTCTGTAATCATAACCGCCATAAAAATGTACATGATGTCTTGAAACATGAACATGTTTGGGTTAAAAATTCCTTTACGTGCTACTTCCATCATACCACTTGACGTAATTGCTCCGAAGAATACCCCTACACTAGCAATAATCATGATATTTCTAATAGTGATAGCTTTAGATCCGATCGCAGAATTCAAAAAATTTACTGCGTCATTACTAACCCCTACAACTAAATCTACAATAGCTAAAACAGCTAAAGCAACAAGCATTAAAATATATGGATCTCCCATTTTTTCGTTTTTATTAGTTCTGCAAATTTATGAACCCTAATTGGTGTCCATGTTACGTTTATGTTATTTTTTAAAAATGAATATCTACTTGGAATCGTAGCATAACTTGATTGCTTTTATCTGCTACGTCCAAATAACTTATATCCGTTTGTATTTTTAACTTGTGACCTACTATATATTTAGACAATCCCAAGGTATATTGATTTTCAGGTGCTTTTCCAACAATACTTTCGTCTAATTGAATATTTGTATAACGGCCAGATAATTCAACTGTTTTAGACAGCAAATAACCAGTTTGCAAGTTCAATCCGTTTCCAACTTGTACAATATCTCCAGTTAAACTTCCATCAGAGTTTTTTGCAAAAGGATCTTTAGCGTCTCTACTTGCATATTCTCCCATAAAAGAAAACCCTTTGTATTTAAACATGGCATCAACAAAAAATGTAGAAATATTCGTTTCATAAAACCCTACATCATTTGCCATATATGATCCTTGATTACTTCTATTCTTTACCGCATTGTTATTAACATCATAGGTAACTCCAATCGCTAATTTTGGAGATTGCTCAAATTTTAAGTCACTTCCAACATAATCTCCCTTGCTTGCAAAATTTCCCATTGGTAAAAACTCTACTCTACTAGTATATTGATGTCCTCCTAAATTTCCAGTTGTAACATTTCTACCTTCCCCTTGAGAGATGGCAAACATTTCTTTTACAATAAAATTCTTTGAAAGATTGAAGTGATGTCTAAGTTGTACTCCCATATCACGGTCTATATTAAACCTACTGTTTAATAATGAACGATCTACTTGTTGAAGGTTTCCAGATGAAACTACACGCTCTCTATTTCCAGGAAGCTTTGTTTGACCCATCCATAGCACAAAATTACCTGAGAAATTCCATTTTAAAACGGCGTCTAAAATATACCTAGGAGAATTGCTAGTAAATTGTGACCCTCCAGAAATATCACGATTTGATAACCCTAATTCTAATTTATATTTAAGTTTTGGAGAATACGCAAATCCATCAAACTTTAAACGAGCTCTTCTTACCAGAGAAGAAAATTCAGGATTCGATAATCCATCACTATTAGAATCCCATTGACCTATTGTTAACATCTGCATTCTTGTGCCTATTTTCATTGACCAAGTACTGTCTTTTCCAACAAGATTAAAGAGTCCTTTTCCAAATTTTGGAGCATTTGTTTCTTGTGCATTCATGCTCAAAAAAGCAAACATAGTCATGTACATTAGTACATACTTAAATTTCATAATTATTAGTTTTTGTCACTGCAAATAACCAACCCTTATGTTAATTTAATGTTTCCAAAAGATTAAATAATAAAAAACTGCCTTGGCCAAAGGCAGTCATTAAAATCATGTAAATATGTTGACAAAAACTAACTACTATGATTATAATATAATCTTAAGATTAAGTACAAATATCAACGTATTGTTTAAAGTTATAGTTCTTATAAATTTAAGGAACTGTTAAATAATTCTCAGAATAATATATGTTGATGAAGCTCTATTAATCCTAAGTTAATCTAACTATAACGTTAAATTAACAATTTTTAATACCTTTATAGAATACAACTTCTTCAAATGGAATATTTAAAAATAGGCTTGATTGCTTTTGTAGCATTGGAACATCTTTATTTTTTAATCTTAGAAATGTTTCTTTGGACAAAACCGAAAACCATTAAAATTTTTGGAATACGTGACAAACAATTAGCAGAAGACACAAAGGTTCTTGCAGCAAATCAAGGGTTGTACAATGGTTTTTTGGTAACCGGACTTGTAATCTCTTTGATAGAATCTCAAGATAGGTTAAGTGTTTTGTTTCTATCCTTTGTTGTTATTGCTGGAGTTTATGGCGCCTATTCTACAAAAAAATTACGATTATTTATCGTTCAAGGAATCCCTGCGATTGTTGCTCTTTTAGCAATCTTTCTTAACTTATTATCTAAATCTTCTTTTCTCTAGTAGCAATAAAATCTTTCAAGTAAAAAGGCTCAAAATAAGCAACATTCTCGAAGTCAAGTTTTTTGTATTTCTCATATGATAAAATCCCCATTTGGTTGGCTGATGGAAACTGCTCGTCTATAAACCTAGCATTATTATGAGTAATAACTTCTTTACACTTATCTGCTCCATCACCAAAAAAATACACATTCCCTTTTTCTAAACTTTTAGAATAAGAATTCTGATCTATAATTTCAGCTTTTGTTTCCCCAATCAAATTGTGGTTCATATCAAATATTGATGAGTATACTTCCATCCGTCTAGCATCAATCATTGGAACTAAACATCCTTGATCTTCTATCTGTTGGGTATGAGCTAATATCTCTAAAGAATTTATAGAAATTAAAGGAAGGCTGTTTGCAAAACAAAGTCCTTTTGCTGCTGAAACCCCTATCCGTAAACCGGTATAAGAACCAGGTCCTTTTCCTACAGCCACTGCATCTATTTTTGAAAACTCAATATTAGATTCTTTTAATGCCTCTAAAATTAATGGGTGCAACATTTCTGCATGAGAATAGTTTCCATTATTGATTTCTTTTAGAGATTGGATTTCTCCATTTTTAGCAATACTAACAGAGCAATTCTTTGTAGATGTTTCTATATTTAATATGAAAGCCAAGTTTATTTTTTTGGTAAAGATAACCCATAAAAAAACCTCGACAAAAAGTCGAGGTTTTTCAATATATATTTCGCTTATTAATCTAAGTTCAATTCTCCATAATAGAACTGTAAAACTTTAGTTTTAAAAACGTAATTGTATTTAGCTCTAATTACTGCTGATTCTGCGCTTACCAATCTGTTTCGCACTAAATCAAAATCAAATAAGGTCATTGCTCCTAAACTATAACTTTCTTGAGCATTTTTAAATGCTTCTCTTTGTGCTTCTAAAGAGATATTTGCCACTTCATATGTTTTGGCAGCAGCTTTTGAATCTACAAAAGCTTGCTCAATAGTTTGTTGCAATTGTAGTTTTTGATTATCCAAAGAAACTCTAGCAATTTCCTTGTTTACATGCTGACGAGCAATATTTGTTTTCGTTTGGTTTCTATTAAAAATAGGAATATTAATTCCCACTCTCGCTGTATAACTTAAATTTTCATCAAGCTGCTTGAATAACGGATCAAATAAATCTGCTTGTCCAATTATAGAAAAGTAACTTGAATTTGCTCCTGCTGAATAAGTAATAGAAGGTAAAAAAGCTCCTTTTGCAATTTTAATATTCAAATCTGCATTCGTAATAGCCAATTCAGCATTCTTAATTTGAGGTTGGTTGGTCAATGCTTTTTGATATACCATATCTGCATTATTATATAATAATGTTCCCGAAGGAGTGCCTACCTCAATATCTAAGATATCAAATCCTTGAGTAGGGATTTGTAAAAGTTGAGCAAGGTTTAACAAAGCTATTGTTAATGTATTCTCATTAGTTACCACGTTTTGTTGATCATTCGCTGCTGTAGATTGTGCGTTTAACAAATCTCCTTTAGGAACAATTCCTGCATCAAATCTTTCTTTCGCTGCTTCAACTTGTTTTTTACTAATGTCAGCTTGAACTCTAGCTACATTTAGATTTTCTTTTGCAAATAATATGTTTAAATATCCATTTACAACAAACAAAGAAATGTCATTTTGAATTTTCTCTAAATCTAATTTACTAGATTCAACTCCTAATTGTGCTCGTTTGTAGGTATTTAAATTTCTATATCCATTAAAAATAGTTCCGCCTCCATTTAAACTGATGCTCGTTGAGTATCTGTCGGCGCTAGTATTAACCCCTGTAACTCCAGAAGACAATCCAAATGTTCCTGAATGTGAATTATTTGCTGTTAAATTTGGTAAAAAATTACCTTTTGCTGTTTTTACATCCAACTGTGCTAATTCTACATTAAGTAAATTTTGTTGAATGGTAATATTATTTTTTAAAGCGTGGTCTACAGCTTCTTTTAATGTCCACTTTTTCTGTGAAAAACCTAAAGAGGTAAAGAAAAGTGCTATGAGTAGTAAAAACTTTGTTTTCATGTTGGTTAGATTCGAGTCTTAGTTTTTATAATATAAATTGTGAAAAATGCCTAGTTTCCTTTTTGACATCTACCATAAGACGACCAAAATTAGAATATGTTACAGTGAATGGCTCTTATTGAAATGTTAATTTTTAGTAGTCTTTCTATATCTGTAAATTGCATAGAACAAAATACCTACCAAAATGTATGGGAATACCATTAAATAAGTGATTCCAGAGTTTACTCCTTCGGCCATACCTGCTTCTCCACTCTCTACAACGGCCTTACACATAGCACATTGAGCATTGATGTTTGTTGAAACAAAAAGCAACGTCACTAAAACTAGTAATGCTTTTAATCTTTTATACATAATAGGGTGAAATCATTAAGTAAACAATTACTCCAGTTACAGCAACATAGAGCCATAAAGGGAAAGTGATTTTTGCAATTCTTTTATGCTGAGGAAACTTTCCTAGCTTGGCTCTCATAAATGTGATTAAAACAAAAGGAATTACAACAATAGATAGTATAATATGTGAAATTAAAATAAAATAATACACATATTTAATGCTTCCTTCACCTCCAAACTCAGTAGAGTTTGAAGTCATATGATAAGCAACATACATGACTAGAAAAACTGCAGAGCATACAATTGCCAAAGTATTAAGGCGTTCGTGTAGTTTCCTATTTCCTTTTTTGATAGCAATTACGGTAAAGATTAATAACACCGCCGTAATGCCATTAATTGTTGCATAAATAGGAGGTAAAAAACTGAGAGGTTCTACATCTAACTTAATTCCAAATAAAGCGGCCACTGCTAGAGGAATTACAATAGATAGTACAGTAATAACTCTCTTATACTTTCTTTCCTGTATTTCCTTATTCATCTAGCAAAGCTTTAATATCCTCTTTTAACTCTTGTATTTGATCTGGAAAGTCGCTTTCTTCAATTGCTCTGTAGTATTTTATTGGATTTCCAAATTCATCTTTTCTAGATCGGATGAAGCCTTCCTTATCGATTAAGGCAAATAATCCTGAATGCTCAAATCCTCCATGTTCTGCATCTTGATCTTTCCCTGCATATAATTGAAAACCTTTATTTGACAAAGCATAAACTACCTCTTCAGATTTTCCTGTAAGTAAATGCCAGTTTTTATGAGTGATCCCATACGATTTTGCATAATCCTTAAGAATTTTAGGTGTGTCTGTTTCTGGAGTGATGGAAATCGATGCAATACCAAATTCTGGATTTCCGAAAAATTCATTCTGAATGGTTAACATCTTCTGATTCATAATCGGACAAATAGTAGGGCAAGTAGTAAAGAAAAACTCAACTACATATACCTTTCCTTTGTAACTATCATTATTGATAATCTCTCCATTTTGATTAGTGAATTCGAAAGCAGGAACTTTTTCAAAACGATGTAAATCTGTTGTTTGAAAACGTTTTGCTACTTTAGGAACTACATAAATCCCAAAAACTAAAATCACAAAGGCAATTCCTATATATGAATACTTTTTGTTCATAATCCCAACTCTTTTCTGTCTGCTTTATTTCTATTCTTTAACGCTGCTCTATATTCGTAAAGAAGCACTTTAATATCGTCTTCCATTTTATTATTTAGCTCCGCAACCGATTGCATATTATAACCAAATAGTTTTCCGTCTTTTGCATCCTTATCATCATTTCTTCCTCTAAGGTTACGATTCTTATCAATAAGAAAAACTCTATTAGAATAGAGATTATAATCTAAAGGCTCATTTGTTTTTAAACTTAGAAATAAAGAAGAAATACCTTCTTCAGACATTTCAACAAATCTCCATCTACTCATGTCTGTAAATGCTCCAATTTCCGATTTTAATTTATCAGACTGTTCTTTATATCCTTCTGGATATACTGCGATGATTTGAAAAGAATGATACCCGTAAAATTCCTTATAGATTTTTTGATTCAAATTGAAAAAACCTCCTTTCTTTCTATTCATATCTTTACCTAGAAAGCATAAAACCGTTACTTGGTTTTTTAAGGATGCATCCTCTTTTTGGACATCAGAAACTGTTTCCGTTAAAACAGGTAATCTCTCAAAGCTATTGATTCCTGTAGAAAGGAAGAGAAAAAACAATAGAGGAAATATAAAGAGTGCTATAAGCACAAATCGTTTCTTTGTTATTTTCATTTTCATAATAGAATATAAAAAAAGGTGGTTAAAACCACCTTATAAATTTACTACCAACGCACTAGGGGCGCTAGCGTGCTATATAGATAGTCTCCTTCAATTAGTAAAAGTGTGACTAGATAAATGATCAAAAATATGGCAGTCCAAACTACGGCTCTTCTAAACCAAGTCTTTTCGCCTTCCATGTGCATGAAACTCCAAGTAATATAATACGCTTTTACTAAAGTTAAAATAATGAAAATCCAGTTGAGTAAGCTAGTTCCTAAGAAATTTGTCAAGTGAAGACCGTCAAACTTTTTAATTCCTAAATATACTTCTACTATGGTTATAACAGATAGTATTCCAAATACTACCCATATTCTTTTTACGTTTGATTCGTGTGCGTGAGCCATTTCTTTTCTGCTTATTAAATTATACTAAATAGAAGAAGGTAAATACAAATACCCAAACTAAATCTACAAAGTGCCAATACAATCCTACTTTTTCTACCATTTCATAATGTCCTCTTCGCTCATAAGTTCCTACGATGACATTGAAAAAGATAATGATATTAAATATGATTCCAGAGAAAACGTGGAATCCGTGAAAACCGGTTATAAAGAAAAAGAAATCAGCAAAAATTGTATTTCCATATTCATTTACTTCTAAATCTGCCCCTTCAACAACTAGCTTTGTCTTTGCTAGTTCAGCAGCTCCTTTTTCTCTAGATAGAATAATCTTCTTCTTAGTCTCTAGATTAATCTTCTCAATTCTAACTTGTACATCTGGATTTGCCTCATAAGAATTGATAATTTGAGCAATCGAGTATTGAGAAACGGTTTCTCCAGATTCAAACCACAAACCATTCTTCTTCGTTTGTTGCACCAAATGGTCTCCTCTTTCTCCAACAACAAAATCAGATAAAGCTATCTGTTTCCCATCATTGTTTACGAATTGTAATATTTTTCCATCTGTTGTCTTAACAGCTCCGTAAGAACCTTTTATAAATGTATTCCACTCCCAAGCTTGAGATCCAACAAAGATAATCCCTCCAATAATTGTGAAAAGCATATACCATGCTACCTTTTTCTTTTTCATATGATGTCCAGCGTCTACAGCTAATACCATCGTTACTGAAGAAAAGATCAGAATAAAGGTCATGAAAGCAACATAAATCATTGGGAACTCACCATGTATAAAGGGAATGTGAGTAAACACCTCATCGGCAATTGGCCATGAATCTATAAACTTAAAACGTGTTAATCCATACGCTGCTAAAAATCCTGAGAATGTTAATGCATCCGATACGATAAAAAACCACATCATCATTTTACCATAACTCGCTCCAAAAGGTTTTGTTCCCCCGCCTCCCCAAGTAGGCTTTTTCTCTGAAGATACAGCAATGTTTGCTTCCATAAATTTTCTGTTAAAAATTCTTTAATAGTTGGCCAAAATTAATCAATTTTCATCATCTAATAAAATAGAAAAAGAAAAATAAATAAATCCATAAAACATCTACAAAATGCCAGAAGATCGCACCTAGTTCAAAGCCTAGTAAATCATTCGGTTTGTACTTGTGTTTAAAATGATTATAAATTACAACTAGGAGTACTATAATTCCAGCTGCAATGTGCACTACGTGCATTAATGTGATCCCTATAATGAATGAAGTCGACACTGTACTTCCAGGTCCTGTAAAGAATAATCCTGCGCTTTTTAACTCTAAAAACCCAACATACTGTTGCCAAACAAAAATGACACCTAAAATAAAAGTCGCTATTAAAAGTGCTAAAGAAAGTGCTCTTTGGTCTTTCTTTAATAGACGTTGCGATAGAAAAATAGTGATACTACTTAATACAATTAGTGCCGTACTGATATAAAATGCATTTGGTAAATCAAAGGTTACCCAATCATCACGCTTCATACTTATTACATACGCACTTGTAAGTCCTGCGAAAAACATTACCATACTAATCATGGAAACCCATAACATTGGTTTTGCAGATTTTTTTCTAGCAACAATTAATTCTTCTTGTAAAGTTTCTTTCTCCATCTTAGTGTAAAAATTTATCGACTACATATACAATTTGAACTACTGTAATATATAATACACTTGATAACATTAATTTTCGAGCTTCAATATTGGTTTGCTTTTTATGCAATTGTAATCCATAAAAAAGCATGCTCCCTCCTAATAAAGCTATGATAACAGCTGTTATTGGATATATATAAAATGATCCTGTCATTTTTAACACAGGGGCAACCGATATTAAAATCATTACCGAAGTATAAAAAATAATTTGTTTTGTGGCTGATTGATCTTTTTTATTCATTGGCAGCATATTAAATCCTGCCTTTTTGTATTCTTCAAATTGCAGCCATCCAATTGCCCAAAAGTGAGGGAATTGCCAAAAGAATTGTATCATGAATAAAAACCCTGCTTCGATTCCAAACTGATCAGTAGCAGCAACCCAACCTAACATAAAAGGAATGGCTCCAGGAATAGCTCCTACAAAAACCGTTAAAGGTGTTACTGATTTTAATGGTGTATAAGCACAAGTGTATAAAAAAATTGAAATCGCTCCAAAAAGCGCAGTCTTTTCATTAATACTATATAAGATGGCTATTCCTAAGATTGTAAATACAATGGCTATTGCTAGCGCTACATTTGTAGACATTCTTCCAGTAGGAAGAGGTCGATTCATTGTTCTCTTCATCAAAGCATCGGTGTCTTTTTCAATCACTTGATTGAATGCATTAGATGCTCCTACCATTAGAAATCCGCCCAAACTTAAAAGAAATAATGTTTGATAGTTGATAGTTTCTACAGCCAAAAGATATCCTGCAACCGAAGAAAAAACAACACTAAGAGATAAACCAACCTTCGTAAGTTGTTTTAAATCTGATATGAGTCCTTTTAATGAAACTTTTGCCTCGATAACTGTAGTAGAATTCATTAGAGTTTAAATCGACCGCAAAGGTAATTCCTAAATCCCTAAAAACCTTATGTTTTAAGAAATAATCTAAGTTGAAAGTTCTTTAAAAATCAAAATACCAATTGAACAGGTCTGCTCTTATTCCAGCAGAAAACCAAACGCTTGTATTTTTCTCAAAAGTTGGTGTAGGTGTTTCAGGAGAAAACCTTCTGATGTTTAGTCCTGCAAACAGGTTTAAATTGTTAGATGGGTTTAATAGGTAATTTGCTTGTAAGTCTAGATTTATAATAGTTGCTGTATTTCCTTGCGCTATCGAATTTCCAGTATCTCCCAATCTTATATCATAAGATTGATAAATATTTCCTCCATAGCTTATTGCCTCATCTGAAGAATCGAATCCTTTCTTTCCGAAAACTAGCTTAGCATTTCCACTCCATCTGTCTTTTTTATATCTAGCAATTCCAACTACCTCCCAGAAATTAGCTCCCCATAGGTGTCCAAGTGCCTGACTATTATTTCCATAATTTAATATTGGGCTCCTATGAGCAAATGTATAAGGTCTAGCATAATTAAACTCTCCTTGTAAAAAAAGGTTCTCAACATCAAATGCATTAAAGTATTTGGCTCCTAATTGCAATCCAAACTTATTTCTCCAGTCTCCTAAATTTGTTAGATTTCCTACTGAAAATTCATCAATCACTAATTGAGAATACAAAGAAACCTTGTCGTTTAGTTTATATTTTGTTGTCAAACCAATCATGGCATTACCAGAATCTTCTCCTCGATTAAACTCCACTGATCTATAGAAAATTAAAGGGTTTAAAAAACCTCCATCGATTCCATCTTCTCCTGAAGAAATAGCCGTTTCAAAAAGGCCGATATTAAATCTCTCGGTAATATTAATACTTAAATAATGCATCGCAATATACTTCCGTGCATGCTCATTGTTTACAACAGCGGGGGCTCTTAAATCATTTCCCCAAATCCAAATATTTGTATACTGAAACTTCCAAAAATCTACTTTAGCTTTCAAGTATAAGGATGGAGCTGCAACATCTGATAATAAAAATGATCGATATCCATCTCCTATAAAGTTTTTCCCATGTCCAAATTGAAATTGCAAATACTTGCTGGGTGTATATGACATGTATCCTTCTGCTACAGGGTAATCAAAGGCATCTTCTTTAAATCCTTTTGCTTTTCCTCGCCCTGGAACCAATCCTTCGGAGAATGCTGGTTTAAATGTAGAGGAGTTATTTTCAGTATACTCATTAATATATCTAGCAAATCTTCCTTGACTTTCATAAATGGTAGCGGAATAAGAAAACTGATCTCCTAATCCTCCATTTATTTGCAGTACTCTTGAGTTGTTGTATGTGTAAGAAACTTCATCTGAATTGTCTTTTCCTAACTGAACATCCAGTAAGAAGTCCATAGTAAACCAATAATCTTCTTCTTGAACTGAAAGTAGGTGTTCATTCCAAATTTTTCTCCCCATCCAAGAGCTCATATCTGGTTTTAAAAATTGACTTTTTACAGAGTCTAAATTGATATAATTATTTATCTCATTAAACACATATGGCTTAGATGCTGTGTGCGTTCCGTTTGCTTTATGTAAAGCAAATTCATAATCGGTATATCTTTGATGAGTAAAAGGAATGTTAAGCTGACTTCTGTGTTTTGGGAAAAGTACTTTTTGTTGTTTTGTTTTCTCTACTACTTCATTTATATCCTCTTTTTGAGGCTCATAATTATAGACAATTTCAGGATCAACATCCTCAATCAAAGGGAAAACCAAAGGGAAAACAAATTGCATTTCTACACTGTGATTACTGTATTTTGCTGGTTCTATTCTCGGAAATGCTTTAAAAACTCTTTCTACTTCAGTTTTTAATTCTTTATAAGGAGTATTAATATAAATCAACTTAAACCTACCTTCGTTGGTTACTATAAATGTAGCATTAACTGTTCCTCTAAAATTCTCATTTTGAATGACAGGAGGCTCTTTAAACTCATTGTAAAAAGTCTCTTTGGTCATTTTAAAAAAGCAATCCTTAATTAATAGCAACGTTTCACCTTTACAATCATCAAAAACAGGAAACTTTTCTGTTTGTGCTGTGATAAAGTTTGATATAAAAAGAAAGAAAAAAAACAGTTTCTTCATCAACTAATTTATTTTAGATACTTTATTCTCTTTTAATTGGTATTGCTCTTTGCTTTCGGGGCAACTTGCTATTCCCTTGTCATCAAATTCAAGTCGATGACCATACTCTCCAACCCAACCAATTTGTTTTGATGGATTTCCAACAACTAGCGCATAAGGTAAAACTTCTTTTACAACAACAGCTCCAGCTCCAATAAATGCATATTCTCCTATGTTGTTTCCACAAACAATGGTTGCATTAGCTCCAATACTCGCTCCTTTTTTAACAATAGTCTTTAGATATTCATCACGTCTTTTAATAGCGCTTCTTGGATTGATTACATTGGTAAAAACCATTGATGGCCCTAAAAAAACATCGTCCTCACAGATAACACCTGTGTAAATAGATACGTTGTTTTGAACTTTTACATTTTTCCCCAAAACAACTTCTGGAGAAATAACTACATTCTGACCTAAATTACAATTATCTCCTATCACACAATTTGACATTATATGACTAAAGTGCCAAATTTTAGTTCCAGAACCAATTTCACATTCTTCATCTATAACTGCAGTTCCATGTGCAAAATATTCTTTCATCTATCTAATAAAGATTATCTATTTGGGATGGTGTGAAAATACGATTTATTATTAATATTTAACTTGTAAAAAAGAAAAACCCAGTCATACATGACTGGGTTAAATATTAATCGACTTTAAATGCCAATGGGAGTATATATTTAACATTTACTGGTTTATCTCCTTGTTTACCTGGTATAAATCTCGGAAGCTTCCTAATAACCCTATTCATTTCTTTTTCCAACCCTTTGCTAGGAGCTTTAATCCTTATTCCAACAACATTCCCTTCTTTATTAATTACAAACTCAGAGAATACTCTATATATGCCTGGGTTTAATCCTTGATTTACGTCAAATTTTTTTTGAACAAATTTTTTGATTTTGTTTTCAAAACATATTCTATTTTCATCGACTTTTAAACCTTCACATCCTTTAAAAACAGGCGTGTACATTCTAGCGTCATATATCTTATTAGGGTCGTCTTTAGAATGAATATCTTCAGATTCGTCAACCTCTTTTAAATTATTAAAATTGAATGTGTTTGGTTCTTCTTTAATAACGCCTGGAAGCGTTTGCTCAATTGCTTTTTCTTTTGTTTTTTTTATCTCATCAAGAATCACGGGAGATTTTTTCAATTTCTTTTTCTTCTCAATTTGTTTTTTCTCTTTTTTAAAGAAATCATGATAAAGGGTTGCATTCTTTTCAATTGCTTGACTTCTCTTAGTGTCAATTGATAATTCCTCGATAGGTGTTCTATACTCTATTAAGACGTATGTAATAAATAAGACAAGAATTAATCCTATTTGACCAAAAATGTTAGAGTATTTTTCTAATTGTTTCTTTGGATGTTTTTTGTTTACTGCCATAGCTTTTGTTTTTAATAGTTCACTATGAAAAATACAAATAACATGCCAACAAAAAACCCAGCTTTTTCAAGCTGGGTTTTTTAATATTTTCTTAAGTAGATTGTTATTCTACATCTATTCTCATTGGTAAGGTATATTTTACACCTACTGCTTTACCTCTTTGTCTTCCTGGTTTCATTTTAGGAAGCAACTTAATAATTCTTATTGCCTCTTTTTGAAGTCTTGGGTGTGGAGCTTTTGCTCTGATATCTACAATGTTTCCATCTCTATCAATTTTAAAAAGCATTATTAATCGCTTCTTTCCAGGAGATAATCCTAATTCATTTGGTAAATCTCCATCAAACTTTCTAGCAAAGTGCTTTTGCATTTGTTTGTTAAAACACGCCTTTAATGCTGCTTTATTTCCTTTACATCCAGGAAAAACAGGAACATCTTCAATAATCATAAAAGAAACGTCTTCAATTACTTCTTCAGCTTCTTCTACCTCCTCAATCTCTTCTACTTCTACCGCTTCTGTTTCATCAGTTTCCGTAGACTCAATTATAGTCTCTTCAATCTCCTTCTCATCTTCTACAACTTCAATTTTTTCTGGAGTTGGTGGTGGTGGAGTTTTTGGTATTTCTGGTTCAATACGTTCTGTAATTGGCGGTTCTTCTTCGAGATCAGCATTCATAACTGCATCTCCTAAATCTCCAAATTGACGATCGAATGTTTTTTGTTCAATGGCTACATACGTAACAAAAAGTGCTAAAACTAGGCCTAGTTGCATAAACAACTTGCTGTAGTTTTCTAAATTTGACTTCGGATTTTTCTTAATTTCCATCTCTGAAATGTTTTAATAGTTCGCTAATTTAATTAAATTATCTTTTGATTTACAACATTTAACATTAAATAAGCCGAATTTTCTTCTCAAGCAAATGAAATACTAAAATTGCTAAAACTATTCCCGCTGAATTGGCTAGTATATCTAGATAACTTGCTGTTCTATAGGAAGTAATTGTTGTTTGTAAAACCTCAATAACTATGCCGTAAATAAAGCAGCCTACTATTGAATACCGGGCAAACTTGTTGAAATTTTGTTTTCTAACAAAAGTATACAACCATGAAACCGTCAGAGAAAAGTAAGCAATTGTATGTCCAATTTTATCTGATGAGCCAATAGGAATATCTACATTATTAAGGTTTAATAAACTTAATAATGCTATAATAATTGTAATAAGGATTGCAAAATAAATTGCCTTATCCAGCAATAAGGCTTTGATATGCTGCAGCATCTAATAAGTCTTCAACTTGTGATTCGTCTGCGATAGATAGTTTTATCATCCAACCATTTCCATAAGGATCCTTGTTTACCATTTCTGGCTCATCTTCTAAGGCCTCATTAAACTCAACTACTTCACCCGTTAAAGGCATAAATAAGTCTGAAACTGTTTTTACAGCTTCAACAGAACCAAAAACTTCGTCTTTGTCTACACTTTCGTCTAAAGTATCTACGTCTACATATACAATGTCTCCTAATTCACCTTGAGCAAAATCGGTAATTCCTATAGTGGCAATATTACCTTCAATTTTCACCCATTCGTGATCTTTTGTATATTTTAAATCTGATGGAATATTCATTTTGTAAAATTGTTTTTATTAGTTTCCTCCTAAATTATAAATAAAATTAAATCCTGCGTTTATTGACTGTCTAGGGAATGTTGTCGAAATAGCATACCTAGACGTTTGATGATTGTAATAAAACGACGCCGTTAAATTACTACTTAATCTATAATCTGCCGTAAGTTTTATTGAAAATAATTTTTGCCCACCACTAATTTGGTCATTGTCAACATCTACTGAACGCACCAAGGTAATATTGTCTCTAAGAGACACATCGGCTCGCACATTAATGTCTCCTTTTAACGTCTGTTTCTTTCCAGTGAATGACGTTTTCATTTTTACATCTTTAAACACATATCCTATTCCAAAAACAAATTCTGTTCCTTTAATATCGGTGAGCGTGCTGTTGTTAAAATTCATCGTTAGTGTTCGATCTCTTTTCACCTCTCCTCTAAATGAAAAAGAATTTTTCATCTTCATATCAACTCGAATCAATGGATTAAACTCATCTACCAATGTAGCAGAAGACACCAATCTATTGGATTCAAAATTTCCTGCTGCGTTCGTTTTTGTTAGATCATTACTGTCGAACTGAAGATTATTGGTAAAGTTAGAGATGGTATATGATGATCTATATCCATGGCTTACACTAAAACTATTAAACGTTTCTTTGAACCAATTGAATTTCATAAGCCCTGTATAACGTAGATTCCAATTAGGAACAGGAATATTTCGAAACAATCCTAACTTTACCTTGCCAGCATCCTTTCCAGAATAAGCCGCGAGGAAAGCGGGTAGTAGTACATCTTGACTATTACTTCCATAACCAATAACTGTTCCATCTGGATTCAAGTTATTTGGGTCATTAATGTCTATTCCTGCTCTAGTTCCTAGCCTTCTTGAAACACCAAGTCTGTTGTTTCTTAATTGTTGAAATAGTTGGTCTCCATCTTTAAAAGCAGTTCCAAACATTGAATAACTCGTGCTAAAATTTCCACTCGTAAACGCTGAAATCTCTTCATCTATAAATCCATTTCCTTGAGGATCATTTGGATCTACACGAATATCTAATTGTTGTGATAGACTACGTGTATTGATTCTATTTCCTATAATTTCAATATTTAAATCTTTAATCGGTTTTACAGAAAAACTATAATCTAATTTGTTGTAATGTGTTTTACTATATGTTTTATCATAATAATCACCTCCATCAGCTCTTGGCGAAACCAACCATCCATTTGTTAATGCACGATTCCTAATATCTACCTGACTTCCAAAAACAAATCCAAGAGAAGGAGCTAAGCTACCTCCAACATTATCTCTTCCAAGAAAACCAACCTCAGGTTCATAACCAGGTAATAACTGACCGTTGTTTTCTGCATAACTTATCTTGGCGTTTTTTACAGAAGTAAGAACATCATAGAATCCTTTTAATACTTTCTGTCCAACAGTTTGCTTCTTTTTACCCTTCCCAGAAACTTGATTAGGCAATCCTGGAGCACCAGGCAATCCAGGGTTTCCCCTTGCTGGTTTATTATTATTCTTAACAAATAACCTCTCTAGTTTAAGATCTCTGTACAACCTATCTAAGTTAAACGTTCCTGTAATATTATGCGTATTGGCATTTTGAATTAAGTTCCCTACCCTTTCAACAATTTGAGCATCTTGAGAAGTTGCTCTCCAATCGAAATCAGCTGTATATCCATAATCTGCCGTTATAAAATTCAAATGCGGAATCTTGTTAATCGGAATTTTATAGGTCGCATTTAATTTTTGATGGTACTGGTTGGGTCTTCCAAGATTAAAGAAATTGTCGAAAATTTCTAATTCTTCATTACCTCCAAAAGCATCGTAAATATAGCTGTTGGTTGCATTAAAATTTATTGATAAAGATTTTGTAAAATCAAAACCTATAGTATAGTCCCAATCAAATAAAAACCTTCTTTGTATTAATGTTGGTTGCGGACTTAAACTTGAAATTAGGTTCCTAGATCTTTGCTGATTAAAGTTTCTATTGATTCTAGAATTGATGGCAAATGATTTTGGAATAGGATTGAAATTTAAATCCCGTATCAATCTTAAATATTTATTCTTAAAAGTCTTACTATTCTTAAAAGGTTCAAAAAATTTAGGCTGGAAATTAAAATTATACGATGCAGATGCTGTTACGTTTTTGTTAATAGCTCTTTCAATATTATAATCTCTATGGGTCTCTTCATTAAACGTATAGGAAACCGATAGATTCTCAACATCATAAAACTTGGGTTTCTTGGAAGATTCTGGGTTACGATTCTTTCTTACTCCTATAAAACTAATACTCTTTCTTTTGGTATAATCTCTTGAAACGTCGGTTCCTCTAGGTGTACCATTACTTATATTGGCTGCTTCAACATCCTTTAATTGAACATCTTGATATTGTGGATCAAACTTAGGATCGATAAATTGTTCTCCAATACTGTAACTCATTGGCAATTGAATTCCCCAATTCTTTGGCATCATTTTACCTAAATTAATCGTAGTAGAAATATCATATTGCTTAGTTTCATCCAACGACCGTTGACTTACTCTGTCTTCTACATTACCAAATCCAACAGTTTGCATTCTTCCCGTCATCGAAACATTTGCGACATCTGCAAAATTAGCATCTGCGCTAACTACCGCAGCCCAACCTCCATCATTGTCAAAACCTGAAGCACGCAATTCATTAAACCAAATTTCTGCACTTTTATCTAGTGTTGCGTTGTTACGAACCCCAAGCATTATCGTTCTAATTTGAGCTAGCGTTGGGTTTCCTTTTACTCGAATGGCTAACTCTGCTGGGTTGATGTCAGACGATAAAGGATACAACTCATTAATTGGGAAATTTATAGGGTCTGCTGCATTTGCAACATCTCTCGATAATTTCATTTTTCCAAGTTGTTCCAATATAGCTTCCAAATTATTTGCTTCTGGCCACACGTCTAAAGGAGATAAACTTCCATTTGGTGAAAGTTTTAATGGAATTTCTAATTGATAAAAGTTGTCGTTCAAATCCGTTCCTAAACGAATAATTGCAGTTAACTCATCATCATCCACACCACTTATTATAATTGGCTCTGCATGCAAAAACATTTTTAACTCTTTATATCTACGCAGATCAATACTAATGTTTTTATAAATCGCTCTTATTTCATTTTGAGGAAGATTACTCACCTTTAAAGAAACTGACTGTTCGTTCTGTTGTTGAATTGTGGTACTTCCTTGTAAACGTTCTCTAACAATTCCCGGAGGAAGCACATATTTTCCTTCGTTTTGTTCGATATTAACAACACCTACTTCAAAATTATTCAATTGAGCTTGACTTAATCCTTGGTCTGGAGTTATTGCTGGATCTAATGTTCTCGTATATCTTCTCCAATCTCCACGAACCAAATCTAACTCACCAAATCGCAATACTACAGGCATCTTAAATTTGGTAACAAACATTCTAATGAAACGTATGCTATTAAAGTCAGAAATATTATTGATAGGAGTCCCTCCTCTAATAGGAATTCTAAACTGATACCATTTAGCAGTTTGGGTATCTCCATTATCTAACGTTACTTGGGTCTCTTTTTGATCTACAATAAAGTTTTGACCGACAACAAAATCACTACTGTTTAAAGAAATTTTATACTCAAAATAGCTCTCTACAGTATTCATCGTTTGATCTTTGTTGATGTCTTCTACGTCTGGATATGTTGTTGATGACGTTGGAAAAGATTCTGAAGATTGATTTAACGTTTGTGAATTCCCTTGGGTATTGTTGAATAATTTATAACGGGTCAGTATAGATGCATTTATTGCATCTAATTCACTTCCTCTATAATATTGATAATTATCAGAAGCAGGATCTAATAAACTTGCTAATGCTGGAAATTTCAATCGTTCTTCATCATCTGTTAATCCATCCAATCCAATATCTTGATTTGTTCTAGAAGCATCATTTTCATCAAAAGCATAAATAATAGAAGGATTAGTAGGCACTTTACCCCAAATTGTTGGGGTTGTATTTGTAGTCAGCCCATCAGTAGGCAATCCATTCTCATACATTTTGCGATTATCCTTCAAAATATCTTCAGAGATATTTCCTAAGTTCAGATATAATTCTCCAACCTGATTTTGAGGGTCTTGCGGATTCACTCCTGAAGGAAGCCCTTCTTCATTAGTAATTGAATAATTCGTATACGGATCCATCATCCAAAATTGGACATACTCAACATTTGCTTGTTCAAAATTGTTTGTGGTTAATGGTCTCATAATCCCACCCCAACGGGCATCTGGGTTACTGAATGTTCCATCTGGATTTAGATTGGTTGTGTCAAAATTATACTGCCCCCGTTCGCCAGGGAAATAGGCCAAATCTAAGGTTCTAACTAATGTTTGTTGCGTAACATCTAATTCTTGGTTTGGAAACAATTCTCTAAAATTAATTTGTCTTGTTTCTGCCCTCGACAACGCATCTGCATCTATATTTGAAGGTGTGTTTCCTGCTCCATAAAAGATTGGGTCTATATTATACCAAGACAATCTCGATCTTAAACTATTATATGTAAGGTCGCTCGCCAGACCATTTAAGTTAGCTGCAGATCTTTGTGGAGTACTTGCTGTATACCATTGTAATGGCGTTAATAAACTTATTGGAATTTGAGAAGCTTCAAAGTCATCAATATAAGCGGTTGCTCCTCCAGTAACATCTATTCCAGTAGGTGAACCTGGAACTAAGTATGCCATATCGGCTCTTATAGATAAGTTTGAAGGCACATCAGTATCAACAAAAGGTAATTTGTTAGCCAATTTTGTAAAGAGTGGTATTTCAGTAGAAAAATCTAAATTCAACCCAAACATTGTATTGTTGATTGGCTCTGAACCAAAGTTTACTTTTGGTGTTAAAGGTCTTTCATTTACATTTAGAATTGTTCCTCCTAAAATAAAGTTTTCATTGAAACGGTGCTCAATGTCAACTCCCATAAAGGTTTTTCTTTGTTGATTGAAGACTGAATTGTTTTCTGTAGAAACCTGAATAGGGATTCCAGAAGACTCAAGCCCTGGATCTAAAATCTGTACTTTTCCAAAGTCATAGTCTACTACATAATCTACGCCTTCAACCAATTGACGCCCTCCTGCTGTAACCGTTACTGAACCTCTAGGAACGCCAAATCCTATTGAAATCCCTCTACTATTCTGAGATTTAAAATACCCCTTCAGCAAGAATTTATCTTTATTCTGGTTGTTATTTTTAACATTAATCTTTGTGTCTAAATACAATTCGTTGAAGACATATAGATCAATGTCTGACTGTACATTTAAAGAAGATTCTAAACCATTCCCAAATGGTTCAGGCGTTGGAAAAATGACATATCCGTTTTGTGAATCAATTGTAATTCCCTCTACATAATCAAAATATCCATCGGCATTTTGAAACTGAGTTTGATCTAATCGATCTAAGTTTAAAACTTGTAATAATGGAGTATTAGGAATTCCTGTTGTTTGCGCATTCTGCAATGTATTTGAAGCAATTCCAGTTTGATCATCTCTATATTGCACTTCAAATCGAAATCCCTCTTGAGTTAAAGGAAAAGCACCTAGCGCATAGACGTTTTTCATCATTAAGTTCCATGTAGGAAAGGCTTCTTCTCCACCACCAGTAACAGGTCTTTTCGTAGTTAAAATTTCGCTTCGTAATAATTTCACTGCCAAATTACTAGGAGCGGTAATTCCATCATTAGAAAATTCTCCTACTTTAAAAGAAGTAGTTCCATTCGAAGCTCCTACAACTGTATATTCATAAGAAACAGCTAAAATCTCACCATCGTTTAACCTTCTATTCAAAGAAATAAATCCTAACTGAGAGTTTAATTTGTACTCATTTGATTGTAATTTTCTAGCATTTTGCAACAAACTATAATCGGTTCCTTGTTGCATATTGAATGTTGACAATAAGGTATTATCTACAGTAGCAATATCTCTTATTCCACTGGTAGCGTTTAAAACAGTTGAAATATTATTAGATTCGTTTGTTGGGATATTAACACCATTTACCGAAGATGGGTTGGTTGGTATTATATTTCCGTTAACCAAGTTAGAAGCTCCTGTTTCTCCAATATCTGCAAAGGCAACAATACTTCTAAAATCTTCAACCGATGCGTTTCTATTGGTAATCCAAACTTCAATTCTGGTAATATTAATTGGACTACTTATTAATGGGTAATCACGAAGTGATCTAGCATAATTTTCCCTGAAGTATTGTGATAGGAAGAAATGTCTGTCATTATCATAATCCGTAGCTCTGATTTCAAACTCTTCAACTGAAGAACCTCCTTGTGAGCTAACAACCCTACTTTCTGAATTTTGCTGTGAAAAGACTGCAGTAATATTGGTCTTTCCAAATTGCAATTTTGTTTTTACTCCAAACAAGCTTTGAGAACCATTAATCAAAGAGTTTTTAATAGGCATAGTTACATTACCGGCCTCAATTCCTTGAATGATGTCATCTTCTGTTGGAGTATATTCTAACTTAATCAGGTTCTGAAAATCAAACGTAGATTGCGTGTCGTAATTAGCTGTCAATTTTAACCTTTCTCCAATCTGTGCTGTAATTCCAGCATTAATTTGCTGATCGAAATCAAATGTAAAACTACTTCTATTCTGCTCTGATAACTGTGGGTTATCTGTTTTTTGATAGATAAATCCTAGTTTAAGATTAATACTTCCTGTTGGGGTGATTTTTATTTGATTTCCTCCAAAAACAGATTCAAAAAACTTATTATTTACATAATATGTGGGTAGCAAATCTTTTTTTGCAGAAGCGTTTTTACTATTTCTAGCACTTACCTTGCTTTTAAAGTACTCCAACATATCTCTTTGTAATCGATATTTTTTGTACTCTTCAGGAGTCATAAAAATTGGTGTTTTTATGTAATAATCTCCTACTTTCTCAACAAAAATATATTTATTTAAACCCCTGTCATAAATCACTTCAATCTTAGAAGGATACTTCAGCAATAAGTTTCCTGTTTGACCGTGCTTAAAATTGTACTTGAGGCCTATAGAGTCCTTTTTCTTAGGAACAGAATCTTTCTTTTTGGTTGTTACTTGTGCTGAAACAACACTTGTAATACCAATAAAAAACAAACAGCATAAAATATATTTGTGAAATGGATTCAACTGACTATAAATTCTTTAGTGCTTTTTTTATTAATTGCTCTACTGTTTCGTCGGGGGATTCTTTTAGGATTCCAGCAACAACCTTATCGGATTGCTTTCTATTAAATCCTAAAACTTCTAATGCTGATAACGCTTCTTCTTTGCTCGTATTGTTTCTATTAACGGAAACTTCATCAATATCAAAGGTTTTTAAAATCTTATCTTTCAAATCTACGATAACACGTTGGGCTGTTTTGGCTCCAATTCCTTTCACAGATTGAATTAACGCAACATTTTCAGTAGCAATTGCATTTTGAATTTCTTCAGAGGTCATTGAAGATAACATTGTTCTTGCAATACTAGGTCCAACTCCAGAAACTGAAATTAATAATTTGAATACTTCTCGTTCAGTTTTACTGAAAAAACCATATAATGTATGTGCATCTTCTCTAATAGAGAGATGTGTATATAATCGCACTGCTTCTTCATCTGGAAGTAAAGAATACGTTTGTAAAGAAATATGCAAAAGGTATCCAACACCAGAGCAATCAACTACTAAATACGTTGGGTTTTTCTCAACAAGTCTACCTCTAATTTGTGTAATCATTATTGTTTATCAGATTTCTAATGTAATCAATTATTTGCTTTTTTTTGCTTTTGCTGTGCATCAACAACCGCCACAGCTGCCATATTCACCATTTCATCAACACTAGCTCCTAATTGTAATATATGTACTGGCTTTTTAAATCCTAGAATAATAGGTCCAATAGATTCAGACCCATCTATTTGTTTCAAAAGTTTGTATGTAATATTTGCTGATTCTAAATTAGGAAAAATTAGAACGTTTACTTTTTTGCCATTCAGTTTAGAAAACGGAAATTCTTTGGCTAACATTTCAGGATTAAGTGCAAAATCTGCTTGCAACTCCCCATCAATATTTACATGTGGGAAATGTCTGTGAATATAAGATACCGCATCTTGAATCTTTCTTGAAGTATCCGTATTAGAAGAACCAAAATTAGAGAAAGAAAGCATTGCAATATTTGGTTTCATTCCAAACATCTTTGCAATTTTATAAGTCATCTGAGAAATCTTTGCTAAATCTTTTGCCGTAGGATTGATGTTAATAGTCGTGTCAGCCAAAAACATTGGTCCTTGATTTGTCAGCATTAAATTGGTTGCTGCTATTCTAGAAACCCCTCTATCTTTTCCAATCAATTCTATCATTGGTTTTACCACAGTAGGGTATGGTCTAGAATATCCCGTAATCAATGCATCAGCCTCTCCTTCATTAACCATCATAGCAGCAAAGTAATTACGTTCTCGCATTAACTTTTTTGCTTCATGTAATGTAATTCCTTTACGTTGTCTCGTTTCCCAATATTTCTTCCCGAAATAATTTCTTCTTTCGGTTTCTTCGTCAGTCTTTGGATCGAAAATAGGAACATCAGCAGAGAACCCTAATTCTTCCTTTAATGCCAATATTGTCTCCTTTCTTCCTAATAAAATAGGGTACCCCATTTTCTCTTCATGAATTCTTTGAGCCGCTTTTAGCACATCTAAATGATCTGCTTCTGCAAAAACAATACTCTTAGGGTTTTGTTTTGCTCTATTGTGAAGTAGTCTTATTTCTTTACTTCCAATTCCTGATCGATCCATCAATTCATCTCGATACTTATCCCAGTCTTCAATAGGCTCTAAAGCCACTCCAGAATCAATTGCTGCCTTTGCAATTGCAGGTGGGATTTCATAAATTAATCTTGGGTCAAAAGGTTTTGGAATAATATATTCTCTTCCAAAAGAAAGACTTATCTCATCGTACACAATGTTTACTTGCTCCGGTACAGATTGTTTTGCTAAGTCTGCCAAAGCATTCACTGCCGCCATTTTCATTTCTTCATTAATCTTGGTTGCTCTTACATCCAAAGCACCTCTAAAAATAAATGGGAAACCCAAAACGTTATTCACTTGGTTAGGGTGGTCTGAACGTCCCGTAGCCATAATAATATCATCTCTTGTATCCAAAGCAAGATCATAAGAAATTTCAGGTTCTGGATTCGCCATTGCAAACACAATAGGATCTTTAGCCATTGAAAGCAGCATCTCTGGAGACACGACACCTCCTTTAGAGAGCCCTATAAAAACATCCGCATTTTGCATTGCCTCTTCTAATGTGTTGAGGTCTTTATTTGTAGCAAACTCTTCCTTCTGAGAAGTTAAGTCTTCTCTATCTTTTCGGATAACTCCTTTGCTATCACACATGACTATATTTTCAAGCTTAGCACCTAACCTAACGTACAATCTAGTGCAAGAAATAGCAGCAGCTCCAGCTCCGTTGACAACTATTTGAACTTTAGAAATATCTTTTTCAGTGATCTCTATCGCATTTTTTAACGCAGCAGCAGAAATAATTGCTGTTCCATGCTGGTCATCATGCATTACAGGAATATCCAATTCTTCCTTTAACCTTCTTTCAATTTCAAAAGCTTCAGGAGCTTTAATATCTTCTAAATTAATTCCTCCAAAAGTAGGAGCAATTGCTTTTACTACTTCAACAAATTTGTCTACATCGGTAGCATCAACTTCAATATCAAAAACATCTATATCTGCAAAAATTTTAAAAAGCAACCCTTTTCCTTCCATCACTGGTTTCGATGCTTCTGGCCCAATATTACCTAACCCTAACACAGCTGTCCCATTAGAAATAACAGCAACTAAATTACCTTTTGCTGTATATTTATAAGCATTGTTTTTGTCTTTTGCTATTTCTAAACAAGGTTCTGCAACTCCTGGAGAATATGCTAAAGATAAATCGTGTTGAGTTGCATATTTCTTTGTTGGAACTACCTCGATTTTACCTGGTTTTGGCTTTGCGTGATATAGTAAAGCTTCTCTTCTCTTTCTTGATTCGCTCATGTATCCATCATTTGTTTATGACTTACAAATATAGACTTTTCAGCAAAAGAGACCTGCTTAAAATCAATCTTTTAAAAACTCAATATTTCTAGTAAATCCAGTAGGTTTTGTTCTTTTTTTAAACTAAAAAAACAACCTTTTTTAAAAAAAGGTTGTCTATCTAATTTTAAGACTTTATTGTAACTTGTTTAACAAAATTTAAAGAAGAACATACTATGGTATAATTTATGTTTGCCCTTACCAACTAACAAACTATTTATGAAAAAAATTACACTCTTATTATTACTATTGTCTTCTTTTGGGGTTTTTGCTCAAATTAAAGGGAAAATTACTGACACCAAAGGCGAACCACTTTCTTTTGTGAGTATATATCTAGACAAAACCGTTACTGGAACAACCTCAAATGATAACGGAGATTACGAATTAAATATCAAAAAGACAGGAAGCTATGTTGTGGTTTTTCAATTTTTAGGATACAAAACTCTTAAAAAGCAAATTACTATTCAAAGTTTTCCTCATTCATTAGATGTTTCCTTAGAAGAAGAGCAAGTAATGTTAGATGTAGTTACTATTACTGCAAATGAAAATCCTGCGAATGGAATCATTAGAAATACAATCGACAACAAGGAAAAAAACACTGATAAGCTAAAGAAATACACGTCTAAGTTCTATTCACGTGGGTTATTTCGCATAAAAAATGCTCCGGAAAAGATTCTAGGTGAAAGCTTAGGTGATCTAGGTGGCGGGTTAGATTCTACAAGAAGTGGAATCATTTATTTATCTGAAACCATCTCCGAGATTACGTATCAAAAACGACCTAAAAAATTCAAAGAAAAAATCATTGCTTCAAAGGTCAGTGGTGAAGACAATGGAATTAGTTTCAACAGAGCAGAAGAGGCTAATTTTAACTTTTATGACAACTCAGTAGTCGTAGCAGAAAATAATTTAGTTTCACCAATTGCTGATGGTGCTTTTGGGTATTATAAATACAGAATGGCTGGGACATTTTATGACAAAAATGGAAAACTCATTAATAAAATATTGGTGGAACCAAAAAGAAAAGGGGATCGTGTTTTTAGCGGATTTATTTATATTGTAGAAGATGACTGGGCCATTTATGGTATTGATTTAAAAGCTACAGGACAACAGGTTGGTATTCCAATTATAAATGAATTAAAATTCAAACAGGATTATAATTATTCCGAAGAGAACAAGGCTTGGGTATTGATCACTCAATCTGTCGACTTTCGATTTGGTTTTTTAGGATTTAATGTAGATGGACGTTTTTCGGCGGCCTACTCTAACTATGATTTTAACCCGTCCTTTGTTAAAAAGACCTTTACCAAACAAATACTCTCTTTTGAAAAAGATGCTACTAAAAAGGATGTTGCTTATTGGAATAAACTAAGACCTGTTCCTTTAACTGTTGAGGAAGTTAAAGATTACACCTTAAAAGATAGTATTAAGATTGTTCGTAAATCAAAGAAATTTTTAGATTCTGTTGATCGTAAAAACAACAAATTCAAATTGATGTCTCCAATTAGTGGCTATACCTATAGAAACTCTTATGATAAGTGGTCTTTTCGCTTTAATGGTGTTTTGGATCAAATATCTTACAATACAGTTCAAGGGTGGAATGCTACTACAGGGTTCAGTTATTTTAAACGTATTAATGATAAAGGAAAATGGTGGAATACTGGTGTGATTGCAAACTATGGCCTCTCAGAGAAAAAAATTCGTCCTGTTTTCTATTTCAACAAAAAATGGAACAACATAGAGCGACCTAGATTAAATATCTCTGGTGGAATTACCACTCGTCAATTCAACGGAAGAAATCCTATTTCTAATATGAACAATACCGTTTACTCATTGATTCAAGAGGAAAATTATTTGAAAATTTACGAAAAAACCTATGCTAGAATTGGTTATTCTCAAGAAGCTGTTAACGGTATTTATTTGAGTACTTCTTTAGAATATGCAGATCGAAAGCCTTTATTTAACACAACAGATTATGTGATTTTTGGAAAAGACGATAGATCTTTTCAATCTAACAACCCAATTGATCCAACAGATTTTACCGCATCATTTGATAAGCATAACATTTGGTCTCTAAACGTTGGAGCAAATATTGTTTTCGGTCAAAAATATTTAATGTACCCCGACAGTAAATTTAGCGTTGGAAATGAGAAATATCCTTCATTATATTTAGGATATAGAAAGAATTTTGGTGCTGATAATTCTGAGTTTAATTCCGATTTATTTATAGCTCGTTTGCGTCAATTTATTTCTTTAGGCAATGCAGGAAACCTACAATACAATGTTAGAGCAGGTGCTTTTACAAAGCAAAAAGATATTCCGTTTATGGACTATTTACATGCCAATGGAAATCAACTACGTTTCTTACCTGCCAATGCTGTTGGTAGTTTTGGTTTATTAGATTACTATCAATTTAGCACAAATGATAAGTATGCAGAGGCTCATATCCAACATAATTTTAAAGGCTTCCTATTAGGTAAAATTCCTTTGATTAATAAGTTGAATTTCCATTTAGTAGCCGGAGCAAAAGGCCTGTTTACTGGTGGAAGAAAACCTTATTCAGAATATTCAATTGGATTAGACAATATTGGATTTGGAAAATGGCGATTCCTACGTGTAGATTATGTTCGTTCTAATTTCAATGGAATTAAAAATGATGGTTTCCTATTTGGAATCAGCCTATTTAACTAAGAAGAAGTATCTTTGATCTAATGAAATTAAAGATACTTCTTTTCGGAATTTCCACAGATTTAGTTGGATCAAATTCACTGGATTTTGAAGTTCAGGAGAATACTTCTGTACTAGAATTTAAAAATTCTTTACAAAAACAACATCCACAGCTATCTCAAGTAAATTCTTACGCAATTGCAGTCAATGAAAATTATGCAACTGACGATACTTTATTAAGAGAAAATGACGTAGTAGCAATTATTCCACCAGTTAGTGGAGGGTAAAGAGATTTATTCTCTCAAATACTTTTTATCAATATAAAAAGTTCCGAAAGGAATAATAGATGCTAACAAAACAACTCCGAAAGTTTTCCCTTTCCATTGCATTTCATCTTTAATTAGGTATGCAATTACTATGTACATCACAAACAATAGTCCGTGAGGCATTCCTAACATTTTTACATATTGAGGATCGTCTAATAAGTATTTAACCGGAGTGGCTACAAACAATAATAACAAGTAGGATGTTCCTTCTAAAAAGCTAATGATTCTGAAAAAAGTTTTCATTTCTGTGAAGTAAAAATTTCTGTATACAAAGATACGGCTCAAATGATTATTTTTGTATTCTAATGAACAATACTTCTATAAAAATTACCGCTGAAAAATTAGACCTCAACGAATGCTATACATTTGTTGAAGACGATTCTTGTGGTGGAATCGCTGCTTTTGTTGGGACTGTTAGAAACAGCACACAAAACAAAGAAGTGAATCAGCTCGATTTTTCTACTTACAAACCCATGGCAATTAAAGAAATGCAAAAGATTGCAGATCTTGCTTTGGAAAAGTTTCCGATTAAAAAAATTGCCATTCATCATGCAGAAGGAATCTTGTCAATTGGCGCTATTCCTGTAATTATTACCACTTCTTCTCCGCACAGAAAAGCGGCTTTTGAAGCTTGTCAGTTTGCCATTGATACACTAAAAGAAACGGTTCCTATTTGGAAAAAAGAGCATTTTTCAGATGGTGAAGTTTGGGTGAATGCGCATCCGTAAATGAATGATCTAATGTGGAAATGTAATAATGATTTCAAGTAAGAACTGATACATTATTTCATTAAATCATTGTTTCATTGAATTTTGAAACTCCTCCAATTAAACTCAACACATTTGCCTCAGGATATTTTTCTTTGAGCAACTCAGTAGCTTTATAACTTGTCAATCCTCTTTGGCAAACCATTACATAGGTTTTGCTTGAGTCAATCGTAAATTGAGTTACATCCAATTCTTTAATAGGAATCGTTTGATCTACTTCGAAAGGTAATTCTAAGTTTGGCAATACAGCAATGATTTCGAGACTTCTCGACTCGGCTCTAAGTGACAGCTTCTTTTTCAGTTCTTCTGAAGAAATTAACCAATCTGGATTTTGAACTCCACAAGAAGCATCGTAATAATTCTCGTTCTCAAAAATGGATGATATTTGTTCTTTTGAGATTCTTGACTGCAATTTCATTTTCAACTGCGAATTCTGAAGTGCATTGTAAATCAATAATTCATTCGCCAAAGGTTTTCCAACTCCTGTAACAATTTTCAACACTTCATTGACTTGTGCTGTAGCAATCATTCCTACAATAGCGTTCATTGTTCCTGCTTCTTCGCAGTTAGGGACATTAGTGTTCATTTCTGGAAATGCATCGCGTAAATTAGCAGAAACCGTTCCGCCTTCTTGTTGTAAGTTGAATGTACTTACATACCCATCAAATTTGTACAAAGAACCATACACCAAGGGTTTATTTTGCAACACACAAACATCATTCAGCAAGTATTTTGTGGGCAAACTATCTGTTCCGTCTACAACAAGATCGTATTCAGCAATCAAATCAATAACATTCAGTTTTGTGATGGGTTCTTTTGAAGAAGTGATTTCCGTAAACGGCGCTCTTTGTTGAATAAAGTTCGCTAAAGATTCTGATTTGTATTTTCCAACATCTTCTAATGAATAAAAAACCTGACGATGCAAATTGGTCACATCTACTTTGTCGAAATCCACCAAATGAAGCTGCCCAATCCCACTAGATGCTAAACACACAGCAATCGGACTCCCCAAACCACCACAACCAACCACCAAAACTTTTGCGTTTTGTAGTTTTTGCTGACCCTCTTCACCTATTTCGGATAAAGTAATCTGGCGTTTGAATAAATCTGATTTATTAATGTTTTTCATTTTAACTCCTTGTCCGTTCGAGCGCAGTCGAGAACTAAAACCTCTCGACTAGGCTCGAGGTGACATTATAATGTTAGCTCCCTTTTCGCTGCTTCGTATTCTTCTGGTGTATTGATATTTCGAATCAAATCATCCTCTACTTCTACAATCTCTACATCAGAATTGATCAGCATTTTACGCGGACAAGAATATCCTTGCGCTAAAAACTGTAATAATATTGGATATGCTTTTGGTTCAAAAATGGTAATCAATGGTTCTGGAAATTGTTTTTGGTTTCCTTTGATAGCTGTTGCAACTTTCGTTGGATTTCTTCTTTCCAAAAGCAGTTTTACCAAATCTTCATTGACAAATGGTAAGTCTGTTGCCAACACCATCCAAGCTGAGTTTGGGTCTTTTTGAAAGGCAGAACAAATCCCTCCAAACGGGCCTAAGTTGAAAAACGCATCTTTGATTGCATTTTGTTCTGTCATTTCGAGCGCAGTCGAGAAATCTCTCACTGAGTAAAAAGTTACAAATCCTTGATTTTCTAACAGTTCTTTTACAAATACTTTTTGTGGTTTTCCGTGATATTCTAACTCCGATTTATCTTTCCCCATTCGGGTGCTCTTTCCACCAGTTAACACCAATCCTTTAATCAATGGAATCATTTCAACAACCAACTTGGAAATATGCTTTGTGATTTTTTCAATCTCATCTAGTCCATAACTTGGAATCTCATTCCAATTCGGAAACTTGTCTTTTAATGATTGAAAAGGCTCGATATCATTAGTAAGTTTCACAAAAAACTGTACATCAGAAATTTGATCGATTCGTTTGTTAATAGAAGCTTCTTTTTCTGGATCTAATAAGACAATTTGTTTATCTCCAGCATAATGATTCCCGTTGATAAACACATAATCATATTGAGAAAATTGAATCCGTTGTACATATTCATTGACAGGTCCAGATGTTGTAATGTTCAGGTTTCCTTCATGATGAAATGTAAAGTCAGACAACTTATTTTCTTCCACCTCTTTTGCATGAGATGCATCAAAATAAGCTAAGTTATATTTTGATAACTTTAGAGAAACTTGATTCACCAAATCAGAAATAATTCCACATTTGGTTCCTAAAATAGAAATCTCATTCGGAGCAAAATTTCCATTTTGTCTTCTTGTTAGGTTTGTATGTTTTTGGTGTTTCTTCATCATTAAATCATTTCCTCATTATTATATTGAATCATTAAACACATCAGATTTTCCGCCTGTTTTTTCTACCAACTTCACTTCTTTAATAACCATTTTCTGTGAAATAGATTTACACATATCATAAATGGTTAAGCAAGTTGTTGATGCTCCTGTCAATGCTTCCATTTCTACACCAGTCTTTCCTTCGATCGTTACCTTACAAAAGACTTCGATATGTTCAGCATCCACAATATTAATATCAATATCCACTCCATTGATTAATAATGGGTGACACATTGGAATCAACTCCGAAGTCTTCTTTACAGCTTGAATTCCTGCAATGATTGCAGTCTGAAAAACAGGTCCTTTTTTAGTCGTGAGTTCATCATTCTCAAAATGAGAGATGACTTCTGTTCCCAAAAACATGATGGCTTTCGCAATTGCCGTTCTTTTGGTAATCGTTTTACCAGAAACATCGACCATTTTAGGTTGATTCTTTTTGTTGATATGTGAAAAACTCATAATGAGTTATAAATTTTGAGTGTTTAGTTATTTGCTTTATTGTCACATCGAGTGAATTTCATTTTCCAACAGAAAATAGAAATTAGTATCGAGATGCCTTGCTTTCGAATTGTTCTCGATACAATTTTTGTTCCTTCGTTCTCAAAAATCACTCGAACTGACAATCACATTTATTATTTAAATTTCTTTTTAGCTAAGTTAGGGAGTTTTTCAAATTCACCATTTATCAAAGCCTCTTTTTTAACTCTTGACCACTTCTTAATTTGTTTTTCGGTTTCAATTGCTATTTCAGCATTCGTGAATTCACAATAAAATACAAGTTCCAAAGGTCTGCGTTTAAAAGTGTAGCTATCTTGATATTTCCCTGATTGATGCTCTTGAAGTCTAGATGAAAGATTTGATGTTATTCCAGTATAGTAACTATTATTGGTACATTTTAAAATGTAGACATAATAAGCTTTCATAGCGTTTGCAATTTGTTCTCAATCCTTGCTTGTCACATCGAGTGAATTTCATTTTCTAACAGAAAATAGTATCGAGATGCCTTACTAATGAATCGTTCTCGATACAATTTTTGTTCACTCTTTTCTCAAAAACCACTCGAACTGACATTTAGTTTCTATACCTAATAAACGAGAAATTCTCTCCTTTTTTAAATTCTATTGTCTCTTTTGGCAATTGAATAAATCCATCCGATTGTACCAAACTTGCCAAGTCTCCTGAGCCATTTCCTTTGATTGGAAACGCTACTAAATGTCCGTATTTGATCTCAATTCTGACTTGTAAAAAATACGTCAACTCAGGCTTAAAAGAAACATCTTCTCCAAGAATCACTGTTTCTTGTTTGAGCTCAAATCCCGCTGACTTTGCAAACCAAGGATAAAAATACACCAAACAATTTACATAGGTTGATATTGGATTTCCTGGAAATGCAAAGACAACCGTATTGTTTGTTTTGTCTTGTTCTCCGTCTCGCCCACTCATACCTAAAGCATCTGAGATGCCATACCAAAATGGTTTTCCGGGACGTTGTGCAACACGATGAAATAGTTTTTCAACTCTTAGCTCTTCTAAAACTTCAGGCAGAAAATCGAACTTTCCTTTGCTTACTGCTCCGCTAAACAATAAGACATCGTAATCTTTTAAATAGTTTGCAATCTTTTGTTTTAAAACAGATTTATCATCTGCAATATGAGATGTCTCTGATTTAATGTTTAGTTTTTCTAATAAAGAAACCAAGGTAAATGCATTGCTTCTTCTTATTTGATGTGCTAATGGCGTTTCACCTACTTCCACCAATTCATCTCCCGTAGAAACAATCATTACTTTGGGTGCTTTAGCAACTTTTACAGTGGATTTTCCCACCGTTGCAATGACGCCAATTTCTGCGGCTGTGACAATGCTATTTTTAGGAATGAGAAGGTCTCCTTCACTTCTATCTTTTCCTTTCTGATGCACATTTTGACGTTCGTTAATCGCATCTATTTGTATTGTTGCAATTCCGTTTTCAATGACTACATCTTCATAGCGAATGACCGTATCTGTATTCTCTGGCAAGACAGCACCTGTCATCACTTCCATGCAATTGGAATCAACTTCCATGATCTGTTGCTCTGCACCAGCAGCTTGAACTCCTTCTACAACAAACCCACGAACTCCTTTTTCAAAAACGTGATTATTGATGGCAATTCCGTCCATCGAGACTCTATTGAAGGGCGGAAAATCACGATCTGCAACAATCTCTTCTTTTAATACACGTCCCACTGATTCTAAAAAAGGAACTTCCTCAACGCCAAAATCTTGAGTGTTGTTTAAAATCGTTTGTAAAGCTTCTTGTACTGAAATCATTTTCTTTTTTTAGTCTCGTTAACCTTCTACAGAAAATCCTATCGGTTTCAAATTGTTCATTTTAACAACTATTCTTGTGAATCCATCTTTGAGATTTGAAAAATCCATCGACCATTCAATTGAGTTTTTCTCAAGATGTTCAGGAATTGTTATTGATTCTAGTCTAAACTCTTTTTTTAATCTATTCTTACTTATGAAACTTTCCTCAAGAGTCAAAAAATTAACCACTTCATTCATGACATTTCGAGAATCATCCTTTATCAATTCAAAAGCTTTTTGTTGTCTTTTATTCGATTTCTGATTAGTTGTCTGAATACATAAAACTACAGGCGTATTAACTCCTTCAAGTTCTATATCCTTATCTAGATAATAATAGTTATTGTAGTCATCAAATGTAGAACCCATCTCACCAAAATACAAATCCTTAACAACCTGACTTTTAAATATATTTGTTAACCTCTTAAACATTTTCACATTAACTCATTCTTTCATTAAATCTAACCTCCTATAGTCGACATACTTTCCGACACATCTCCTTCTTTACGATTCGCTTCAGCGATAAAACCATTCTCAGGCTTCTCTTTTACTAACTTCAAGAAGAGTGCTTTTAGTTCGTCATTACTCGCTCCGTTTCTTAGAAAATCACGAATGTTAAATACACCATCATCAAACAAACAGTTCTTAAAAGTTCCTATGGGAGTAATTCTAATTCGGTTGCAATCGCCACAAATAGTTCTGGTAAATGCTGGAATAATCCCAACACTTCCTTTATGTCCTTCGATACTAAAATTTCTAGAGGTCGATGACTTTTCAGAAACAATAGGTTTTACATCAAACTGAGTTTTAATCTCTTCTAAAATCCGAGTATAGTTCCAGTTTTCTTTCATATCACGTTGCCCTTTTCCGTTAAAAGGCATCTCTTCAATAAAACGGACTGCTATATTTTTATCTTTTGTTAATGCAACAAAATCGACAATTTCATCGGTGTTAAATCCAGGTTGGACAACAACATTCAGCTTCAAGTTTAAACTACTTTTTTCCAATGCTTCCAAAGTATCATAGACTTCTGGAAAGACGTCGCGCCGTGTAATTTGATTGAACTTCTCCTTTTGTAGGCTATCAATACTTAGGTTGATGTGCTTAATCTTATCCATCTTTTCCAAAGTTGGAATGTGCTTGGAAATCATCGCTCCGTTTGTGGTGATGTTAATCGCTTCCAACAAATCGTTAAAGGACAACATCTCTAAAAACCCAACAAAATCTTTGCGTACAAAGGGTTCACCTCCGGTCAATCTAATTTTGTTTACGCCTAATTCTGTTAGTACACGAATGATGCGATACATTTCTTTAAACGTTAACAAATCCGCTCGTGGCGCAATTTCTATTCCGTGTGCAGGCATGCAATACTGACAACGTAAGTTACAGCGATCTGTTACTGCTAAACGAACATAGTCCATCTGTCTTCCAAAACTATCTATTAATTGCTGCTGCATACATTAATCTTTTGTTTAAAACAAAAATCTCCATCTGTTTATACAAAGGTAATGTATTTTCAAACCTAATTTTTTAGCTATAGACTAGTCTGAATATTTTTAATTTCTATAAAAGACTCCCTATTTATGATGATGAAAGCACTCCTACAAATGAGTTAATTTGCTGTTTTTCATCATTTTATAGCTAAAAAATTGTGTGAGCCATTTCTTTTTTTTTTAACTTTAGATTGTCCACGAGAAAATGATCACCTTTTTTGGATAATTTGCTAACGAAAGAAAAAGAACATCTAGAAAAATTGTGTGATATTTTTTTTGAAGTTTTCATATCTGAAATTCATGATTATGGTTTTGATAAAGCTATTTCTAATTATGAACAAGTTGTGTACAATTAAACCAACGTAACGGTCAAAGACGGACTGACCATCCAAAATCAAAATAAGTGAAATTCTGTCGAAAAGAAATAAAAAATAGGACAGACGAGTTGCGAAAATCGAAAGAGTAGAATTTAAAAATCTTAAAAAAAATTACAGAAAAATGAAAATATTAAATAAATTTAATGATGTTTCCGTAAAAGTTATGAAAGGTATGTTTGCTTTATTTACTATTAAGCTAACAATTCTTTTAGTTTCTTTTACTTTTCAAACTTGTTCCACAGATGGCGAAACTCAAAATCCAAATAATGAGGAATTTATGAATTCAGTAGAAATTAGCGTTCATAATGTAAACTCTATTCCGCTAACAAATGGTGCATTTGGTAGGCTTGATGGTAGTACTAAAACAGTTTATTTAACAAAAGACCCAAATCAAAACTTTGATGATACTGACTTTTTGAATTCCATTCAAAATGTTGAAGGTCTTGTAAATATAAGTAATCAATATAACCTTGAATTATCTGTATCAATTGAGAGTAATGAAGAAATCTTAGACACTTACACAATTCCTGAGCAACCTGTAATTGATGCACTTCAACCGTCAATTAAAAATGCAAAAAGCTATTTGTATAGTTTAGGTCTTACTGATGTTGAAATTGAAAATGAACTACAAGGCTCTGAAGATTCTAACTTAGTTTTAGTGGTAATGTCTCTTATAGATGCTGAAAATAAAAATAATAGTACAACAGCTTTCAATTATAATGATTTATTCGGACAGAGTGTTTATGCTATGGCTACGCCACAGGATTGGTATGATTGTCTGCTAAGGTCAGTTGGTATAGACGCAGTGGTAGAATTGTTTAATGGCAAAGTCACGAAAGAAATAGCCAAAAAAGCTATAAGAAAAGTTGCTTCTAGAACACTTGGCTGGATTGGAGTTGCTATCGCAGTATATGAATACGGTGATTGTATGGGATGGTATTAATTAAATAAATAAGTTATGAATTATTATAAATTAACAACACCAAGATTAATAATGTTTATAGTTTTTATAGTAACAGGTCTTGTTTACTTTTCAAAAACTGATTTGAGTAAATTAACTTCATATGAAATAATTATAAGCATATTAATATTTGTGATTTTAACTTTATTGGTTTTATCTAAGATATTAAATTTCAAAAAGTTAAAGAAAAAATAACTGTACACAACAAAGTATACAAAAACTAGCATTTTATTCTATACTCCATCTAATGGTACTTATGTTGTATGTAGTAAAGATAAAGATGCTGATCTCTAAGAAAATCGTATAACCAATTAAATTCAAAAAATATGTGGGACTTTTCTAAAAAAACACTCTTTTTATTAATGCTCACATCTGCAGTTGGTGTTGGTTTCTCTATCGATTGGATAGATTGGGAAGTTTTTAAAACTAGAAGCGGTATATTAAAGGAAATTCAAATTCCTTTGGTCTTTATTTTTTTAAGCATCATTTTTATGTTGAAATATGTTAAAAAACTAAAATCCGAAAAGACATAACCAATTATAATTGGTTCCATAAAAAATAGTAGTTAATAACCATATTTAGTTTTGGTTATTAACTGCTGTTTTATATTAATTTAATCAGTAGGTATTACTTGAAATGATTTCAAATCTGGCTGTAATATCTTCGCTTTTGCTTCTAGTGAGCGAAACACATCCCAACTATAATGTTTTTCAATTTCTCCTTTAAAATCTTTTAATAAAGATGGGTACTCTTTCATCAAATCAGAGAAGTTTTTACTTTCTCCTATCTGTATATAATGATACATGATTTGCAACGAAGCATACGTTACAGTAGCGTTAAATTTCATGGTTGCCCCATATTTCATCGCAAAATCGTAAATCTGTTTACACATGTTTTCAATTGATTGCTCTAATCCATATTTCATCAAGTGGATGTATGCCAATCTTAGATGTGCTTCATGCGAAAAATAGAGCGGTGGAAATTTACAATCCCTAAATTTTTGCTCATAGACTTCGTCAGAATATCGATAATGCTTTTCCAATCTAACTCGGTAACTTCTTGCTTAACAATCCGTATATAAATGCTCCTAATATGGCTCCAAGTAGCACAATTAAAATGGTCATTGCTCCATGTCCAATCAACACAAAAATAGGACCCGGACAAGCTCCAGCTAAAGCCCAACCTAATCCAAAGATACTTCCTCCAACAAAGGTTCTAATAAAACCTTTCTTCTTTGGTTTAACATTAATAGGGTTTCCTTGAAAATCTTTGATAATTCCTCTTTTGAAGAGTTGCATAAAAATAATACCAAGTCCTATAGCAGAACCAATCACTCCATACATATGGAAGGATTGAAACTTAAACATTTCATAAATTCTGTACCAAGAAACCACTTCTGATTTGCTTAATATAATTCCGAATACAATCCCGATAATTAAAAATTTTAGATTCTTCATAGCTTAAAATATTAGTGGGAATAAAAACCAAACCATTAGCAAACCACCAGCAAAAAAACCGATGACTGCTACCAATGAGGGTAACTGTAAACTACTTAACCCAGTGATGGCATGACCAGAGGTGCATCCGCCTGCATAACGTGTTCCAAATCCAATACACAATCCTGCCGCCAATAAAATTCCAATTCCTTTGAGTGACAGTAAATTATCTGTACTGAAAATTTCCGCTGGGAGATATTCATTTCCTGCATTTGCAAATCCCAATGCTGCTAAATCTTGAACTGTTTCCGGATTTAAAGCAATAGCTTCTGAAGGCATTAAATATTGACTGGAAACTAATCCTCCGATTATGATTCCAACGACAAAAACTAAACTCCAAGTTCTCGCTTTCCAATCGGTTTTAAAATACTCTGAAAATCTTCCTGCACCACTCATGGTACAGAAAGTTTCTAAATTAGTAGATACCCCAAAGGCTCTTCCAAAATAAAACATCAAAAATAGCACGAAAGCAATTGCTGGTCCTGCAACATACCACGGCCAAGGTTGTGAAATAAATTCCATATTTATGATCTTAATTGTTTATGTATATACTCCATTATTTGAGCTGTTGCTCCTATATTCTCTTTAATATATTGATTGTTTATCGTTCCTGTTTTCATTCTAAAACCTTCATCCGTTTTCAATTGTTTAAAGATACTCGAAAACTCCTCTTGATTGTTCACCGAAATACATCCTTTTTGTTCAACCAATTCAACTGCTTCTCTAAACTTCTCAAATTGAGGTCCAATCACAATCGGAATTCCAAATGTAGCAGGTTCAAGAGTGTTGTGCAATCCAGTTTTAAATCCACCTCCGACATAAGCAACATCAGCATAGGAATAAATCTTGGTCAACAAACCAATAGTATCTATAATCAACACATCATATACCGCTAGACTTTTGTCATCCTGAGCAGAGTCGAAGGGTTTTTCAGAGAATAAAACGACTTTCTTTTGAATGGATTCTTTTAGTTCCTGAATCGCTTTTGGTTTCATCGTATGTGGAGCAATAATGAACTTTTCATCACTAGAATTGTTGATATAGTTGACTAATAATTCTTCTCCTTCAGCCCAAGTACTTCCTGCAACAACAGTATATTGATCGCTTTTGAAATCTGAGATAAAATCTAGTGAATTGTCTTGCTCTAAAATCTTTATAACGCGATCAAAACGAGTATCGCCGCTGACACTTACATTGGTAAACTCAATGGACTCTAAAAGTTCTTTGGAAACTTCATTTTGGACAAAGAAGTGATTAAATGCCAATAACGATTTTTTCATCCATTTTCCAGATGACTTGAAAAACGCTTGGTCTTTTCTAAAGATTCCTGAAACCAATATTGTCGGTATCGACTTCTTCTTTAACTGGTTTAAAAGATTGGGCCAAAATTCGTATTTAACAACGATGGCAACTTCAGGATGAACCATTTCTATAAACTTCCGAACTCTCCCTTTAGTATCGAAAGGCAGGTAGCAAATTACATCAGCCAACTCATAATTCTTCTGAATTTCATATCCAGATGGGGAGAAGAACGTCACAACAATCTTATGGTTTGGATAATTCTTCTTTACCTCTTCAATAATGGGTCTTGCTTGCTCAAATTCGCCCAAGGACGCTGCATGAAACCAAATTACTTTATCTTCTTTGGTTAGAACAGAGAGCTTGTTAAAGGTTTCCTTTCTTCCTTTAATGAACAATTTAATTTTTTCATTAAACAATCCATAGATTTTAAGGATGAAAAAAGTAATGTGAGCAGTAAGGTTGTACAATGGGTTCATCTGTGTAAATGTACAAAATGAGCACAAACAAATTTAATTATTTGCTTCCATTGAAATAATAAAAGTTTTCATAAGAATGAAAAGCGCATAAAAAAACACCCAAACATTGTTTGAGCGTTTTATATTCTTTCTCTTTTATTTCTTAAACCTCAAAAGGTTCTATAGAAACGTAAGATCTGTTGTCTTTTTTCTTTCTAAAAGCAACAATTCCATCTACTTTGGCGTGTAATGTATGGTCTTTTCCCATATACACATTTTCACCTGGATTGTGAGTTGTTCCTCTTTGACGAACGATAATGTTACCAGCGATAGCTGCTTGTCCTCCAAAAATTTTAACTCCTAGTCTTTTCGATTCTGATTCTCTACCATTCTTCGAACTACCTACTCCTTTTTTATGTGCCATGATCTTATGGTTTTAAAATTGAAATTCTAATTAACTTAATGCTGCGATTAATTCAGCTTTCTTTAAAGAAGTATATCCAGAGATACCTTTTTCTTTAGCCAACGCTTTTAATTGAGCAACAGTCATAGAACTTAAATCGTTAGATACTGTTTCTTTTACCTCAGCTTTTGGTGCTTCAACTGCTTTTGCTGCTTTTTTAGGAGCGGCTGCTTTTGGAGCTTCTACCGTTTTTGCTTCCTTCTTTGGAGCAACGGCTTTTTTAGCTGTAGTTTTCTTGGCACCTGAAGCAGCGATACTTTCAATTTGAATTTCGCTTAAATACTGACGGTGTCCGTTTTTCTTTTTGTAACCTTTTCTTCTTTTTTTCTTGAAGACAATTACTTTTTCACCTTTAAGGTGACCTAAAATTTTGGCCGTTACTGCGGCTCCTTCTATAGCTGGGGCGCCAATAGTTACACTTCCACCATCTTCTACAAGCATTACTTTGTCGAAAGTTACTTTAGAACCTTCATCTTCTTGTAAACGGTGAACGTAAACCTTTTGGTCTTTCGCTACTTTAAACTGCTGCCCTGCTATCTCTACAATTGCGTACATACTGTTATTTTATATTAGCTTTACGTTAATTATGCATCTTTCTTACTGAAAATGCGGGTGCAAATATACTCTTTTTTTAAAAGCCTACAATACTTACAGTGCAAAAAAACAAGGTTTTAGCTAAAAAATAAAACCTTAGAAAAAATTTAAATTTTGTTGAATAGTTCTTATTTTTGGGAAATCACTAGATAACCCCTTTGAAAGTGTAACGAATGCTATGTCGTTGCGTCATACAATGGATTTTTATAAACTAAACTATAATCAATGAAAAGAAGTATTTTAACACTGGCTACAGTGTTGTTAGTTGCATTTTCTTCTACAGCTCAAAAAGTAGAGTTTGAAGAATATGATTTAGATAATGGAATGCATGTTATTTTGCATCAAGACAAATCTGCTCCAGTAGTCATTGTTTCTACATACTATCACGTAGGAGCTAAAGATGAGCAGCCTAACAGAACGGGTATGGCTCACTTTTTTGAGCATTTACTATTTGAAGGAACTAAGAATATTAAAAGAGGAGAATGGGATAAAATTGTTTCCTCGAGTGGTGGAAATGGTAACGCAACCACAGATGATGACAGAACGTATTATTATGAAGTCTTTCCTTCAAATCAGGTTGCTACAGGATTATGGTTAGAATCTGAAAGATTATTACACCCTGTGATTGAACAAAAAGGTGTTGATACTCAAAACGAAGTTGTAAAAGAAGAAAAAAGATTGCGTGTAGACAATCAGCCTTACGGACGTTTTTTAGAAAATGTGAAACTTCATATGTTCAAAAAGCACCCATACAAAGGAACTACCATTGGAAAAATGGAACACCTTGATGCTGCTACTTTAGATGAATTTTTAGCTTTTAATAAAAAATACTATGTGCCAAATAATGGAACTTTAGTAGTTGCCGGAGACATCGATATCAAAGAGGTAAAAAAAATGATTCAAGATTACTTTGGTCCAATTCCAAGAGGAAAAGACATTGAACGAAGTTTTCCTAAAGAAGATCCTATCACCAAGCAGATTGATGCAAAAGCATACGATGCTAACATTCAAATCCCAGCAATCATGGCAGCATATAGAACGCCTTCTATGAAAACTAGAGAATCTAGAGTTTTGGATATGATTTCTACTTACTTAAGTACAGGAAGAAGTTCTATTTTATATAAAAAATTAGTTGACCAAAAGAAAATGGCACTACAAACTGGAGCCATCAACTTTAGTCAAGAAGATTATGGAATGTATATTTTACTTGGATTACCGCAAGGTAAAACAACCCTAACTGACCTTCTTAAGGAAATGGATGAGGAAATTGTGAAAATTCAAACAGAATTAATTTCTGACAAAGCGTATCAAAAATTACAGAATCAGTTTGAAAACAACTTTGTAAATGCCAATTCTAATGTTCAGGGAATCGCTGGATCATTGGCAAGGTATCATGTATTATTTGGAGATACCAAATTAATCAACACCGAAATAGATATTTTCAGATCAATTACTCGAGAAGAAATTAGAGAGGTTGCCAAAAAATACCTAAATCCAAATCAACGATTGGTACTAGAATATTTACCAGAAGCAAAAAAATAATATCAAAAGACATTATATCATTATGAAAGCAAAAATTTTAATAGTAGTAGCAATTTTCACGATGTCTTTTGCATTAAACGCGCAAGTAGACAGAACAAAGCAACCGAAACCTGGACCAGCTCCAAAAGTAAAACTTGGAAAAGCAAAAAAGTTTACCTTAAAAAATGGATTGACCGTTATTATGGTTGAAAACCATAAGCTCCCAAGAGCTTCTGCTAGTTTGACGATAGATAACAAACCTTATGTTGAAGGAGATAAAGTTGGTGTTTCAAGTATGGTTGGAAGTTTATTAGGAAGAGGAACTCCTTCAATAACTAAAGACGATTTTAATGAGCGTGTAGATTTTCTAGGTGCAAATATCAATTTTGGTAGTTCTGGAGCTTTTGCTTCTTCTCTAAAAAGGTATTTTCCTGAAATCTTAGGATTATTGGCTGACGGGGTAAAGAACTCAAACTTTACTCAAGAAGAATTTGACAAAGAAGTGAAAATCACTTTAGATGCAATAAAGAGTAATGAGAAAAGTGTGACTGCTGCCGCTAGAACAGTAGAAAATGTTTTAACTTTTGGAAAAAATCACCCTAGCGGTGAGTCTGTTTCTAAAGAGACTGTTAACAACATTACTTTAAAGGATGTAAAAAACAACTATGCCACTTATTATAGACCTAACAATGCATATTTAATTATTCAAGGAGATATCAATCCTGGAAAAATTAAAAAATTGATAAAGAAATTATTTGGCGATTGGAAAGCTGGCGTTATCCCAGAATCAAATTATTCTAAACCAAAAAATGTTGAGAAAACAGAGATTGATTTCGTTAACATGTCAAATGCAGTTCAATCTGAAATTGCCATTATTAACAATATAGAAATTAAGCTTGGTGATAAAGATTATTTTGCTGCGTTGCTTGCTAATAAAATCCTTGGTGGTGGTGGAACAGCTCGTTTATACTCTAACCTAAGGGAAGACAAAGGGTATACCTATGGATCTTATTCTAGTTTAAGACAAAGTAGATATGCTGCAACTTGGAGAGCCACAGCTAGTGTTAGAAATACAGTTACAGATAGTTCTGTTGTTGAAATGATAAAAGAGATTGATAAAATTCGCGCTCAAAAAGTAACAGCAGAAGAATTAAAAAATGCAAAAGCAGAATACGTAGGAAGTTTTGTTATTAATGTACAGAGACCTGCAACTGCAGCAGCATATGCTTTAAACATTCTTTTGTATAATTTGCCAAAAGATTATTATGAAACTTATTTAGAAAATTTAAATGCTGTAACTATCGAAGATGTTCAAAATGCCGCAAATAAGTATTTTAAGAGTGGTAATGCAAGAATCGTAATTACTGGAAAAGGAATTGATGTACTTGGAAACTTGGAAAAAAACCCTAACTATAAAATCAATTACTTTGACAAGGATGGAAAGCCTACTGAAAAGCCAGAAATGACTTTACCAATTCCTGCTGGAATGACAGCAGCTAATGTGGTAGATAATTATCTAAAAGCAATTGGTGGCGCTGATAAAGTTAGTACTGTAAAAACAGTATTAATGACTTACGATGCAACTATTCAAGGAACTCCGTTAGTTTTAACTACAAAAGTAGCCGCTCCAAACAAAGAAACTTTTGCTATTTCAATACAAGGGCAAGTTTTTCAAAAACAAGTATTTGATGGAGCGAAAGGGTATACTGAAGCACGAGGACAAAAAAGGGAAATGACTGATGAAGAGCTAAATAGTGCTAAAGCAAAATCAGCTCCTATTGCAGACATGGCTTACAAAAAAGGAAAGCTAGATAGAATAGAGCCTATTGATGGTAAAAATGCGTATGTAATTAAATTTAGAGATTCTGAAATATACTATGACATGATTTCAGGACTGAAATTACAGTCTGTACAAATTGCTAAAGGACCAGATGGAAAAGAAGTTAGAGTTCCAACTTTATTCTCAGATTACAAGAAGGTTAATGGTATTTTATTTGCTCATAAAAGAGATCAAGTAACCCCACAATTCACTTTAAACTTTGTTTTAAAAGAGGTGAAGATTAACGAAGGCGTTAGTGATGAAGATTTTAAATAACCTTTAGTTAAAGGTTAACACAGGAAAGAGTCAAGACATCTGTTTTGGCTCTTTTTTATTTTGCTTTGTTTACTAAGTATACACCCACTAAAATAATCCCTCCAGCAAACAATTGAATAAGACTTAATTGCTCTCCATCTAGAACACCCCACATCACTGCTACTATTGGAATTAAATAAGTTACTGAAGAAGCAAAAATTGGCGTTGCTAAATGAACCATTTTATTGTACAACACCTTAGCAGCTCCTGTACCAACAATGGCTAAAATTGTAATATATCCTAAAGAATTAATATTTGTTTCTGTCAACTCAAATGTTGAGAAAAAACCAGTATATATTAAGACAATGAATGCTGGAATTAAGAGTAATAAAAAGTTTCCTGCTACAATACTTAGAGCACTAATATCATGCAAGTGTTTTTTTACGATGTTCACATTAAACGCATAACCAACAGAAGCTATTATAATTAAAAAGGCAAACCAATAATTTTGATCTGGATTTAAATCTGCTCCTTTAAGAATCAGAATAAGAGTTCCCATAAGTCCAACAAAAATTCCTATTAACTGCTTCTTCTTAAAGGTAAATCCAAAAACCAAAAAACCAATAATAAAAGTATTAAACGGTGTTGTAGAATTTAAGATTGATATGATTGAACTATCAATTCCATTCACAGCATATGCAAATAGAAAGACAGGAATAAAGGTTCCTAGCAAAGCAGTAGAAACAATATGTTTCCAATGTCTTTTTTGAATGTTTCGAATGCTTTTAAAACCGACTAAGAGTAAAAAAACTCCAGCAATTAACATCCTTAGAGCACCTACCTGAACTGGTGTTAATCCAATTAAAGATTTCTTCATGAGAATAAAAGAACTCCCCCAAACAATTGCTAGAATTGTTAGATAAAACCATTTTTTCTGTTGAGTACTCATGAATTTCGAATTGTTAAAGTCACTACAAAAGTCCAATAATTCTTCTTACATCCATCAATTATTATATAAATTTGCACAATCAAAGTATAATAAAAACTAATTATGAATATTCGTTATATTTTAACTGCTGCAATCGTTTTATCTTTTTCGATAACCTCATGTAAAAAAGAGGCTACTAAAGTTGAAACATCTACAGAGGTTTCCATTGCAAAAATGGAAACTGTTTCTTTAGACATTTCAGGAATGACTTGCGAAATAGGTTGTGCGAAAACAATTCAATCGAAGCTTTCTAGAAAAGAAGGTGTTGCTTCTGCAAAAGTTGTTTTTACAGATAGCATTGCTACAATTCAGTTTGATTCGAACAAAATCTCTTCCAATGATCTAATCTCTTTTATTGACGGAATTGCTGGAGGTGATTTATACAAGGCTACCGAGTCTAAAAAATAAAACGATATTTAACTCATTATAAAAAAAGGCTTCTGAAATCAGAGGCCTTTTTCTTTGTTTTCGAGTATCTTTGTACAAATATTTTCAGAATGAAAAAACGGTTTTCTCTTATCGTTAAAATTACGCTGATTAGTCTTTACATTATCTTTTTGGCTGGCTCTGTTGTTAGAATGACTGGTTCTGGAATGGGATGCCCTGACTGGCCAAAATGTTTTGGGTATTTGATTCCTCCTACTTCGGAAGAACAAATTACTTGGCAGCCTAACAAGACATTCGAAGAAGGAATGATAATCATTAAAGATGAAGCTTTATTTGTTGCTGAAAAAGAAGTAAAAACGGGAGCAGAGTTCAATTCAAAAAATTGGGAGAAATATACCAAGCATGAATATGCTAAATTTAATAAATTTCATAGTTGGACAGAATACATCAATCGTTTAACAACGGTTCTTTCTGGGTTTATCTTTTTGTTTTTAATTGCTGGAGCGTGGAAATTCCGAAAGGAAAACAAAGCCATTCCGATACTCGCTTTTACTGCGTTTTTCTTTATGATGGTTGAAGCTGTTTTAGGGAAAATAGTAGTAGACACCAACTTAAAACCGACTATGATTACTATTCATATGGTTCTTGGTTTGGTGATTGTGGGATTGATTCTAAAATTACTTTTTATTGTTACCGAAAAGAAGATTACTTACCAATATCACTCGTTGTTTAACAAGCTTTTGATAATTTCTATTCTCTTTTCATTGATTCAGATTGCTTTAGGAACTCAAGTTCGTCAGTTTATCGATGAGCAAGTAAAGCAATTTGGTTTTGAAAACAAAGAGTATAGTTTAATGAATCCAAACATTGGATTTTACTTCCATCGGTCTTTTACCATTGCTATTATTCTTGTGAATTTGGGAATGTTCTATTTAAATCAGATGAAAGGGCTGGGGTACAAGCTGGTAAATTGGATTCTGATTTTACTTCTTTTAGAAACAGTCTCTGGAATTCTAATGTTCTATGCAGATTTTCCAATAGGAACTCAAGCTGTTCATTTATTGTCTGGAGCTTTGCTTTTTGGAGTACAGTTTTACCTGTGGTTGCAGAGTAGAAAAATAGCAGAGCAAAACTAAAAGTTCTTACTCTGCTATAGGGAGATATAAAAAGTGTATTTCTTATTTCTTTTTCAATGTTACTTTCCAAATTTTATTAGATGCTTTCGATTTTCTTGGTCCATACGATGCTGGGTTAGACACAAAAGCTTCAATTCCTCCGAAGATATAACCAACAAAGACATCAGAATCTCCAAACTTAGACATGTCTAACAATTCTGTTTCTGTTTTACCTAAAACATATGGAGTAACCTCGCTACTGTTGAAGAAGATTGCTTCTGCACCATAAAAATTAGGCGCATTTTCTTTGCTCTTGTTGAATAAGTTTTCTGGACTGATCAATGTATTTGTGCTTTTTATATTTACAACACTCGTTTCAATATGCATTGCTGTATTGGTAAATCCAGATAAGTTTCCAGCGGGATCTGATTTCCCATCTCCAATTCCTCCCATTAAGAATGAGTGAACTGTTTCGTTTTTTTCGTCATAAACAACAAAATTGGGGCAAGAATATACATTATAGTTCTTTTGATCGTATGCTGAATCTATTGTATACAATTTGCTTTCACTATTTACAAATCCAGGATGGAAGTAAAGAGCATCATTCCAAGCTTCTAATGGATCATCTCCTGGTTTGAAAACACCTGCAAAAAAGGCAAAACCTTGCTGAGCATCAGTACCTGGAGCATTCTTAAATAATTGAGGTAAAATTGGGCCATCTCTTCTTCTCATTTGAGAATCATTATCTGCTGCAGGGCTTTTAGGATCACTTACATCAGAAAGGACTTCTCCTAAAGATACTGTCAATGCAGTTAATGAATCTTTTCCTTTTGTTGATGCTACTGTAAACTTATAAGCTGCATCTTGATATTTTTGACCATTGTAACAGTTATTTCCAAAACAATGACCTCCTACCAAGTAAAGAGCGAGATTATCTCCTGATCCTGTAGTTTGTAATTCACCTCCAGTAGCAATCAAGTTTTCATGTTTTCCAAAAGCAAACAACTTGTCTTTATCAACAGCAGCATAGTCTCCTTTTACTAAATTTACCAATGAAGGAACGTGAATTTTAGCAACTTGATTATACGTAACATAGGCGCTAGTTGGATCAAGAATATCCTTAGGACCATACCCTCCAACGAGGTACATAAATTCACCTGATTGTTTTACCTGTGAGTTGGTGTTTTGAAAAACTGAAATATTTTCAGCTAAAACCCCCAAATACATTGGAAACTCTTTCTCTATGATTCCTAATAAATCTTCAACTGAGATTGATTGTGTTGCATCTGTTGCTACATTATACACAAATATATTCTTATTGAACGACGGTGGAGGAAATGAGGTGCTTGAGTAATTTGCATTCATATTATGCAATCCTCCATCATCCTTTTCCCCTTTTTTAGGATCTTTTGTATTCGTTCTTCCTGCAAATAAAAGCCAGTTTGTTCCATCAACCGCATGAGCAAAAGATTGCAAAGCTGGAGCATTAGAAAGTTCTGTTGAGCTAATTTCTAATGTATACCCAAATTCTACTTTTGGTGTATCATTTGTTGGTTTACAAGAAAAAAATAATGAGACTCCTAAAAAAAGAGTCATCATTTTGAGGGTTGAGTTTTTCATAATAGTTAGTTGGTTTTAATATTGATAATTCTAATCAACTAACTTACTTCAAGAACGTTAAATAAATACGAGTATAAATACCTGATTTTAAATACTTAGTGCTTCCATTCCAATGTTTCCATGATCTGTAGAATATCTTTTTTAATATAATCTACGGCAGGAAGAATTGAATCGTAGTTGGGTTTTGTATTAAAATACAACGCTCCTTTGATGAAGTTTTTTGTGCTATCAGTAATATGAAATTGTATTTGCGAAGCTGCATTGCCTGTTATTTCATACAAAGTACCAAACACCCTCTTACTTGCATTTGTATAATTGTCTGACGAGATCTGTTCTGCTTTTACTGTATGTTTAAAGACCAATCTTTCAGATTCTATCAATAACTCTCTCAAATTACCTTCGTTAATAGATCTATAAGTAATATCTAAGGATGCTTTTAACTGTGGGTATTCAATTTTCAACCAATTTCTTGGCTCGTCTTTAACAATTGCGTTTTCTGGAACTTTAAAGGTATAGGGTCTTTTAAGTGACAAGTCAGAATAACTAGCATCTGTATACTCTAAACTTAAAAAAGCTTTTGGTTTAGGCAAGGTATTTTCTCCACATGAAAAAAGGATTAAGAGCCCTAAAAAAATAATGAATTTACGCATTGTTATGTCTTGTAACTTTCAGTTGTTTAATGCGTTTTCTATCTAACGCCTCTATGGTAAACGTATAGTTCTTAAACTTTATTTTCTCTCCTGTCTTAGGAAACTTCCCAGAGATTTCTAAAATGAATCCAGCGATGGTTTCTGACTCTCCTTTCTCTTCTTCAAAATTCTCTTCCTCTTCATCACCTAAAATCTTACAGAAATCTTTGATGGTAATCTTTCCGTCAAAAATATAATTGTTTGCATCAATTTTAGAATATGAAATATCATCATCATCAAACTCGTCATTAATGTCTCCTACAATCTCCTCTATTACGTCTTCTAGGGTTACTATTCCGCTTGTTCCTCCATATTCATCCACAACGATAGCTAAATGATTTTTCTTCTCTCTAAACTCCCCTAAAAGATCATCAAGTTTTTTGTTTTCTGGGACAAAAAATGGCTCTCTCAATAGATCTTGCCATTTGTACTGTGTCTTGTTTAAATGTGCCAATAAATCTTTTGCATACAAAACACCAATAATATTATCTATTGAGTCTTGATACACGGGGTTTCTTGAATATCCGTGCTTTACAATTTTCTTTAAAACTTCTTCGTAGGATTCATCGCTAGACAAAGCAAAAATATCAATACGAGGTTTCATTATCTGAACCGTTTCGGTGCTTCCAAAACTAACAATACCTTCCAGGATTTTTTGTTCATCTTTTGTTGTAGCATCATCTGATGTTAATTCTAAAGCTTGTGATAATGTCTCAACAGAAAAATTAGAATTCTTATTCCCTAATCTTCTTTCTATTAAACCAGTAAGGTTAGTTAAAGGATAGCTTAAAGGTGTAAGTAAAACACTTAAACCCTTTATCGGTTTTGCCATAAAACTAGAAAATTGAAGCGATTTCCTTGATGCGTATACTTTAGGCAACACTTCTCCAAATAATAAAATTAGAAACGTAACTAGAATAACTTCTATTGAGAATTTAACGATCGTAGATGAAATAAAAAAGCCAAAAAGATGAATAGATAGATCTTGATTTTTAAAAAAAGTTTCTCCGAGGGAAGCAAAAATCAATACGATTAAAATATTGATGAAATTGTTTGTAATTAATATTGTTGCTAGTAACTTTTTCGGTTTCTCTAACAACTTCACTACCACATTTTCTTCTTTAGATTTTTCAGAAAGCTCATCTAAATCTGTTTGCGATAATGAGAAAAAAGCGACTTCAGTTCCAGATATTAAAGCTGAGCAGATTAATAAAAATAGCAAGACAACAATGCCTATAATATCCATTGTATTAATGGCTGCTAAAAAAATAAATAAAGGTTCGGGATCAGGATCCAAGTTGTAGAGTTTAGTTCAGTTTAAAATGGTAAATCATCATCTCCGTCAGTCGCAATAGATTTTGATTCTTGCGTTGCAGGTGGTTGATTTGCTACATTAGGTGAAACAGTAGTTCCTGTTTCCTTTTTTGTAGATAAAAACGTCATGTTTATCACATGAATTTCAGTCGTATAACGCTTTTGCCCGTCTTGTTCCCATTGACGAGTTTTGATACGACCTTCACAGTACACCTTATCTCCTTTTGATAAGTATTTCTCACAAATTTCCGCAAGCTTGTTTCTCACAACAATATTATGCCATTCTGTAGTGCTTACTTTTTCTCCAGATTGTCTATTTGTATAACTCTCGTTTGTAGCAATAGGGAATCTCCCTATAGAATTACCTCCTTCGAAATAATTCATTTTTACAGCATCACCAAGGTGACCTATTAAAATAACTTTATTGATTGTTCCAGACATCGCTTGGGATTGATTATAGTATCAAATATACTAAAAATTTCAATGTGAATCTAGTTCAAAATTCTTCAAAAATTTAGCAATTAAAACCGGAACTGGATAGCTTTCAATTTCTTTCCAATGAACTATGGCTTTTGAGTGATTTTTTATCTTTACAATCCAAAATCGAGTGTATAGGTGTTGATGTGACAGCTTGTGAACAATCTCAATCTCATTAAAGAGTTTCACATGAACTTTCGAAGGAAACATCTCTTTAAACTCTTCAGAAAAAACAATTCCTTGATCACTAATATCTTTTGTTGTTTCAATCAACGGAAACTGATACAAGCCTTGCCAGATTCCTTTGCCTTTTCTTTCTTCTATCATTGTCTTTCCATCCTCTGAAACAACGACCAAATAGTTAAAATATCGCTTCTTTATTTTTAATTTTTTCTGCTTAACAGGAAGTTCTTTGATTCGCTTTTTATCAAAAGCAATACAACTATCTTTTAAAGGGCAATTTTTACAATCGGGATTCTGAGGTTTGCATTGCAAAGACCCGAAATCCATAATTGCTTGATTGTAAACCCCTGGTTGTTCTGGGGCAATTAATGTTTGGGCAAGTTCCTTAAATTCTTTAATTCCTTTCGTAGAGTTAATTGGCGTGTCAATTCCAAAATACCTCGCCAAAACCCTGTAAACATTGCCGTCTACAACCGCCGCACTTTCATTAAAACAAATGGATGAAATGGCTGAAGCTGTATAGTCTCCAATTCCTTTCAATTTTAAAAGCTCTTTGTGTGAATTTGGAAAAACACCTCCTAATTCATTTGCGATGTATTTTGCTGTAAAATGTAAGTTTCTAGCTCGTGAATAATACCCCAATCCTTGCCACATTTTTAAAACGGTGGCTTCATCAGTATTTGCAAGGTTCTCTACCTTTGGAAATGCCTCTGAAAACCTCATATAATAACTCATTCCTTGAGCCACTCTGGTTTGTTGCAACATAATTTCAGATAACCAAACCAAATACGGGTCTTTGGTCTTACGCCAAGGCAAATCCCTTTTCCTTTGTAAATACCAGTAAATTAATGTGTTAGAAAAAATCATTGATAATTTTTACAAATGCAAACCTACATCTTAAAATTGACATAAATTTATTTGATTCCCTTCACGGAATCGATTAATTATCATATATTTGCCACCGCATTTTTAGAAAAATATAACATAAAATATAGTAACATGACGAAAGCAGATATTGTATCGAAAATCTCGGACAAATCAGGAATTGAAAAAGCAGATGTACTGGCTACCGTTGAGGCATTTATGACTGAGGTAAAAGGCGCACTAGAAAAAGGAGACAATGTTTATTTGAGAGGTTTTGGTAGTTTTATTATCAAAACTAGAGCAGAGAAAACAGGAAGAAACATTTCTAAGAACACTACTATTAAGATTCCAGCTCACAATATCCCAGCTTTTAAACCAGCTAAGACCTTTACAGAAGGAGTAAAGAGCAAAGTGGTTGTAAAGTAATTAATACAAACTAAATCGAAAGGTTTAAAAAACATTAGACAATTATGCCAAGTGGTAAAAAAAGAAAGAGATCTAAGATTTCTACACACAAACGCAAGAAAAGAGCTAGAGCAAACAGACACAAGAAAAAGTAAGGTCTGAACCTTACTTTTTCTTTTTTGCTTATAGCTAAAACGTTCATTGAAATAGAGGTTATTATTCTACAACGAGTAGAAGCCTCGCATGGTATTTAAAAAATACCTGTACAATTTAATCCATCGTACAGCCTAGGCTGTATGGTATAAAAACCATTTCAGTATGAAAACAGAATTAATAATTCGTTCAAATTCATCTGATATTGACTTTGCCTTACTAAAAGATGGAAAACTTATTGAATTAAATAAAGAAACAAACGATAATAAATTTTCAGTTGGCGATATATTTTTAGCCAAAATTGGAAAAGTATTAACCGGCTTAAACGCTTCTTTTGTTAATGTTGGATATCCTAAAGACGGATTTCTACATTATCATGATTTAGGAGCACAAGTACAATCTTTAAATAGTTTCATTAAGAAAGTAAGCACAGGTAGGTATAAAGAATTCACTTTAAAAAATTTCCGTTTTGAGAAAGATATTCACAAAGACGGAAGTATTAACGACGTATTAAAAACAGGTCAAAATTTATTAGTACAAATTGTAAAAGAACCGATTTCTACCAAAGGTCCTAGGCTAAGCTCAGAGCTTTCTATTGCCGGTCGATTTTTGGTGTTAGTTCCTTTTTCAGATCGAATTTCTGTTTCACAAAAAATAGAAGATCCTAAAGAAAAAGAACGTTTAAAAAGATTAGTAAAAAGCATCAAGCCTAAAGGATTTGGTGTGATTTTAAGAACTGTTGCCGAAGGTAAAAAAGTAGCAGAACTAGACAAAGATTTACAAAACTCACTAGACCGTTGGAAAACCACGTGTAAGCACATTGCTAACACAAATACACCAACAAAAGTATTGAGTGAGTTGAACAGAGCATCTTCTATCTTACGAGATGTAATGAACGATTCTTTTACAAATATTGTTACCAATGATGAAACTTTGAGTGTAGAAATTAAAGAATATTTACAAGAAATCTATCCTGAAAAGGAAAGTATTGTAAAGCTTCACAAATCGAAAGTTCCCATTTTTGAGAAATATGGAATAGAGCGCCAAATAAAAACATCTTTTGGTAAAACTGTTTCCATGAGTAGAGGAGCTTATTTAGTGATCGAACACACAGAAGCACTACACGTAATAGATGTAAACAGTGGTAACCGTTCTAACAAAGCCGGATCTCAAGAAGAAACTGCATTAGAGGTTAACATAATTGCCGCCACAGAGATTGCAAGACAATTGCAATTGAGAGATATGGGAGGAATTATTGTTATTGACTTCATTGATATGCACAGTGCAGAAAACAGAAACAAATTGTTTCAGCACTTAAAAGATCACATGGCTTTTGATAGAACAAAGCACAAAATTTTACCTCCAAGTAAATTTGGATTGGTACAAATTACTCGTCAAAGAGTACGACCTGAATTAAGTATTAAAACAACAGAACCAAACCCAAGTGGCAGTGGAGAAGTAGAAGCTCCAATTGTTATGATTGATAAAATAGAAGCGGAACTAGAGAAAATATTCTCAAATCCAAAAAATAAAAACGTGGTGTTGAACGTACATCCCTTTTTAGCTTCTTATTTAACCAAGGGGATATCATCGATTCGTTTTCGATGGTATTTAAAACACAAAAAGTGGATCACTATTATACCTAGAGACGCTTACAAATATTTACAGTACAAATTTAAAATTGTACGTAAGTAAGGCATTTGTATATCAAAAGAAAACCCCGCATTGTTTCCAATGCGGGGTTTTTATTTTTTATACTGAAAACTAACTATTCATTATTAATAGCCAATCCTGTATCTTCTTTCCAATGACTAACAGAAGCTATTACATTATTTTCATAATTAACTTGACGCAACAAATTTTTATTCCATTGTAACCAAGTCCCAGTCTTTTGACCTTCTTTATAAAACCCAATAGCAACCTTATTTCCTTTTTGATCGAATTCAGTCCATTGACCTGTTAATTTTTTTTCCTTAAAAAAACCTTGTTTATGAATTGACCCATCAGCAAAATAATACGTTGCTTTTACTAAATCTCCAGCCACCTCATAGGTAGGCTCCTTTTCTTGTGCTTGTACTAACGAAAATGAAAGTAACAACGCGATTGCTAATAATTTTTTCATGATATAGGGTTTTAATGATACTTCTATAACACGAATTTAAGAAAAAATTTACATTTTACAAACTTTCACTTAACATTAAGTTAACATTAGAACCAGAACCCTAAATTAAATAACCAGTATTTTTCTTTGTTTTGTGGAGACCAACTGTACTTTATTTCTATAGGGCCTAGGCGACTATCTATGCTATAACCAACAGCATATCCAGAAAGCACCTCTTCAAACAAATCGCGCCCATCACTAAACACATTCTCATCAACTCTAGCATAATTAGCCAAAAAACTGGCGTAGTGATTGTCAACAAGTTTATAACGTAGCAAAAATTCAGATCGTAAAAACGATTTATTAGAAATCTGAGCAAATTCATACCCATAGAAAGGCACAAAAGTGTTGATGTAATTCTGATTATAACCTCCTAAATAGAAATCAAAAACTTCAGAAGTAGGATTTGCAAACGTAAACCCAGCATCATTGGTGTACTGAAAAGTTAAAGTATCCCAAAACGTTGTAGCAAGACCGATACGACCACTGACTTGAGGAAAAGACTTAAAGTTATCTAAATGATCAGATGACCAAGTGTAGAGTTTTCCTCCTAAATCGGCATAAAACCCTCTAGTTGGAAACGTCTTTTTATCATAGGTATCCAACTTTAAGTAGGCAGAAAAATTGAAGTAATTACTATTGTCAAAGGTAAAATCGTCATTGGTTTGAGAAATGATGGTTTCGGTGGTTATCTGTATATTCTTAAATTCTGCTCCAAACCCCAAAGCAAACTTTCTCCCAAAAGTAGTCTGTATAAAAATCTCATTCGTGAAATCGGTATAACTTAAATCGATCTTATTAATGTTTGGATTGTCTTGCAAACCATAGGTTGTATTTGCTCTAAAATGATTGTATCTCGATTTAAAACCATAACTCGTATAAAACCCATTATCTACAAAATAATTGAGGTTATAACGAATTCTATCACCTATAATAACATCTACAGAAAACTCATCATTGTTAATAAATAAACTCTTCTGCACATAATTTGCCAGTACTGCTGATTGATATAGCAAATCATAATGAGCTCCTAAACGCACATTGGTTTTCTGTTGATCTTCTTTGACAAAGAAATGTACTTTTTTTCCTAAAATCCTGTAATCTATTCGATCGTAATTCTCTGTAGAAGATAAAAAGCTAATTCTCCTATTTAATTCTTTCCTGTTGATGATATCTCCAACCCTTAATCCTAATTTTCCTCTAACATAGGCAGGTGTATATTTATCTGTACCAAAAACCTGAATCTCTTCAATCATAAACTCTTTATCACTCATAATTAGCCCAGGGCGTGGTTTTTTGTCAGTTTGCAATTGAGCAATACTATCAAAAGTCTTTCTGTATTTTACCCCAATCTCTTCTCCTTTTTGCATGATTCCTTTACTCTTGTCGAAATCTACAACTGTAAAATCTGAAATATCAGGTTTGATATAAACATCAGAATCTAATTTTCCTTTTCTGCTTTGTTCATAGATATCATAACTCACAATCTGATTCAAAATAGTAATCACAGAATTCAACTGATCTCTTTTTATTAAATCACTTTGTACATCAACACCAATAATGATATCAACCCCTTTGGTTTTCATTATATCTGAAGGAAAGTTGTTTGCAATTCCACCGTCGAGTAACAACCGGTTGTCTAATTCAACAGGGTTTAATAAGGTTGGGAATGAGCCACTTGCTCTTAATGCCAAAGGCAAGAACCCTTTTTCTAGGAGAACGGCCTTTCCTGTTTCTGCATCTGTAGCAACACAGAAAAAAGGAATTGGTAATTTTTTAAAATCTCTAATCGAATCAACAGGTGCAAGTACGTAGGAAAATAAATCCAGTACATTCTGACCTTTAGAAACCGCTCTAGGAAGTACAATTCCTTTTTTAGTAACAGGCAATGTAATGAGATGTTTTTCGCCCACTTCTTTTTCAAAAAAAGGTTTTGCGTTTCTTGGCAAAACATCTTGTAAAAGATCTTCAAGATTAATAGAGTTTACAATTTTCTCGATTTGCAATCCAGAATATCCTGCAGCATACAATCCGCCTATAATGGCTCCCATGCTCGTTCCTCCAATATAATCGATCTGTAAACCAGCCTTATCTATCTCTTTTAAAACGCCTATATGAGCCAAGCCTTTTGCCCCACCACCGCTTAAGACCAAACCAACCTTTGGCTGCTTATGCTGCGCAAAAACAATCATAGGTATGAGGAATAAAATGAAAAACTTACTTTTCATTGTTTACGGGATTAAAATAATTGAAGACTTTTTTAGCTCTAGCATCACCAACAACGTCTTTAAGTTCTTCAAAAGTAGCACTTTTCACACGTTTGGCTGATTTAAATTTACGTAACAAAGATGTGATGGTTTGTTTACCAACATCTGGAATTTGTTCTAATTCTGACTTAATAGCACTCTTACTCCTTTTGTTTCTGTGCAATGTAATTCCAAATCGATGAGCTTCGTTTCTTAAGAATTGAATGATTTTTAAGGATTCCGATTTCTTATCTAAATACATCGGAATAGAATCTCCGGGGTAGTAAATCTCTTCCAAGCGCTTCGCAATTCCTATGATGGCTATTTTACCACGTAAACCTAAAACATCCAAGCTTTTTAATGCTGATGATAATTGCCCCTTACCGCCATCGATAACGATTAATTGCGGCAATGGCTCGTCTTCTGCTAATAGTCTCTTATATCGTCTAAAAACCACTTCTTCCATCGAAGCAAAGTCGTCTGGTCCTTCTACTGTTTTAATATTATAGTGACGGTACTCTTTCTTGCTAGGTTTTCCATTTTTAAAGACCACGCATGCTGCTACTGGATGCGTCCCTTGAATGTTTGAATTGTCAAAACATTCAATATGTCTTGGCTCTGTAGACAATCGTAAATCTTTTTGCATTTGCGCCATGATTCGTTTTACATGACGATCTGGATCTACAATTTTAATCTGTTTAAATTGCTCTTGTCTGTAGTATTTTGCATTGCGTTCTGACAACTCAACAATTCGTTTTTTATCGCCTAACTTCGGAACGCTTACTTTTATTTTATCGCCTAAATCGACTTTAAAAGGGACATAGATTTCTTTGGATGTTGAGTGAAATCGTTGCCTGATTTCTACAATGGCCAATTCTAATATTTGTTGATCGGTTTCATCTAACTTCTTTTTTATCTCCGTGGTATGCGATTGAATAATCGACCCGTTAGCAATTTTAAAGAAGTTCACATAGCCATAACTTTCATCAGAAATGATGGAAAACACATCTACATTATCAATTGTTGGGTTTACAATAGTAGATTTTGCTTGGTAGTTAGACAGCAAGTCTAGCTTTTCTTTAACTTTCTGAGCTTCTTCAAATTCCATCTTCTCAGAAAAAGACATCATTAACTCTTTAAAAGTCTCTAGACTTTCTTTAAAGTTTCCTTTAACAATGTTCCGAATGGCTACAATCATTTCATTATAGGCTGCTTCCGATTGAAACCCTTCACAAGGGCCTTTGCAATTCCCTAAATGATATTCTAAACAAACTTTGTATTTTCCTGCGTCAATTTTTTCTTGATTCAAGTCATAAGAACAAGTCCGTAACGTATACAATTCTCGAATCAAATCTAAGAGCACTTTTACAGTTCTTACACTGGTATAAGGGCCAAAATATTCCGAGCCATCTTTTACCACTCTCCGAGTCATAAATACTCTTGGAAAACGTTCTTTTTTGATGCAAATCCAAGGATAAGTTTTGTCATCCTTGAGCATAATATTGTATTTCGGCTGGTATTTTTTAATCAAATTATTCTCCAACAACAGTGCATCAGTTTCCGTATTAACTACAATGTGTTTGATAGTGAAAATCTTCTTGACTAAAATTCGAGTTTTGGCATTCTCATGGTTTTTGGTGAAATATGAAGCCACTCTTTTCTTTAAGTTCTTGGCTTTTCCCACATATAAAATCATTTCGTTTGTATCATAATACTGATAAACACCCGGAGAATCGGGCAACGATTTTATTTGAACCTCTAAAGAAATAGACATATTACGAAAATATGATTTTTTACTGTCTTTACAGGTCTCTTTTGAAATGTCTTTTCATGACATATTTCAACCATAATTTAAGAAAGAAACAAAACCACCCCCTATTTATAGCTACCCAAAAACAGGTAGGTATAAATACCTGTTTTTATAAGTATTTATACCTATGTTAGCGTAGCGTTATAAAAAACTGCTAATTTTAGTGACTTAATTTATCAACTAAAAACGCACAATATAATGAGCACAAAAAAGAAAGACTATCAAATCCCTCTTTCAGAGGCTGAACTTTGGACTACAATTTGGAGAAGAGCATGCAAAGACAACTGTAAGGCATTTTTAATTCATGTTGAAGATTTAATGGGTGTAATGACAGAAATGGGGGTATTACAAAAAACACAACAAGGTCTCTACAAATATGATGAAGGATCTAACAGAGATGTGAGGGCATATATGGCGATTGATCCAGCTCATGGAATGCCTGGAGGTGGAGAAAAAATTCTTTTGGTTGGAACAGAAAAAGTGCCTGACCCTAGTGGAAAACCAGGTCAATATCAATACAAAGACATCATTGATGGACATGTTTTACTAGGAGACGGAGATGATAGTGGTATTTATGATTTCAGTAGGCCGTGTCCTTCTGCTTGTGATGATGATAGTCCATTAAATGGTGGAGGCGATTAAATGACATTATTAGATATTCTTATCTATATAGGTTATTTTATACTTATAATAAATATAATCGTATACTCTATAAGGGTCAAATTCAATTTTGGCCCTTATAGAGTATTTTATATCTATATAGTTTTCACTCTATTAATGCAAGTTCTTACTGAAACTTTCGCCCACTTATATAATGACAACTTATTTTTGTCTCATTATTATTTTATTGGTCAATTCCTGTTCTTATGCGCTTTTTACACATCTGTTATTAAATCCGAAAGACTTAAAAAAGTTATTCTATCTACATCTATTTTCGTTATAATATCAGTGGTACTTCTTTTCTATTTTGATAGGTCAAGTTATAACAAGTTTAGTCTAATTGAAGTAATCATTACTTCTTTACCTTTAGTTATATTCTCAATATTCTTTTTTGTTGAAAGTATTGAAAAATCAAAAAAGTTTATTTATATAAACTCTGGGATTTTTATTTATTTAGCTTCAACTACATTTTTGTTTGCAGCCGGAAATTATATTAATTCTTCTAATTCTGAATTACGTAAAATTATTTGGGATTTACATGCTTTTATATACGTGATATACCAAATCCTCATTTTTATAGAATGGTATAAACATTTTCGAAAGAAGAAAATTGTTGTTTAGTATTTTTGTATAAAAATCAATCGACTCCTGCACATTCAGGGGTAACAATTAGTTGAAAACACTTGATAAACCTCCATTTATAGTTACGTAAAACTACCTGTTTTATAGGTTATGCTGAGTATTTATACCTAAAATCCCATTATTTTACTAACTTAGATTCCATCAACCAAACCCCCATGGAAAAATTGTTTTCGGAAGAGAATCAGATAGTTACCATTGTAATTATCGGTGTATTGCTACTTCTTTTAATGGCGGTAGCGCTGTTGTTGTTTTTCTTTTTCTCGAGAAAAAAAATCGTAGAGAAAGAACTCGAAAAGAAAGAACTCGAAATAGAGCACCAAAAAGACATGATTCATGCTACAATACATACTCAAGAAGAAGAACGCAAACGTATTGCGCAAGACTTGCATGATGACATTAGTTCTAAGCTGAATGTTATTCTGTTGAACTCTAACTTTTTGCATGATGGAGAACTCACTGTTGAAGAATACGATAAGGTTTCTGAAAATATTATTAAAGTTTCTGAAAAAGCCCTAGGCAGTGCTCGCAAAATTGCACACGATTTATTGCCTCCTATTTTAGAGAAGTTTGGATTAAAGTCTGCTATTGAAGAATTAGCAGACGATTATAATATGTCTAAAAAAGTAGCCATCAAATCAGAAATTCAGTATCCTACTGATCGTTTAGATAAAACACAAGAATTACATGTTTTTAGAATTGTTCAAGAACTCATTAACAATTCTATTAGACATGGAAAAGCAAAAAACATTACTCTCGACTTTGCGGTAGAAGAAGAGAAGTTAATATTGAATTATACCGACAATGGTGTCGGTTTTAACACAAATGATTCTGAGCAGAAAAAAGGCTTAGGAATGAAAAACATAGAAAGCCGAATAGAGATACTAAACGGTAAATTATTAATAAAAAGCGCTATAAATGAAGGTATAGAAGTATCAATAACATTTTAATACTCCCAACACAATGAAAAGAAAAGTTAAAATTGCAATTGCAGATGACGAGCAGTTGTTTAGAGCAGGAATTAAATTCTTGCTTGAAAAAGTATCTGATTTTGAGATTCTATTTGAAGCAGAAAACGGTCAAGAGTTAATTGATCAAATAGCCGCTTCTGAGGAAATTCCTGACATTATTTTGATGGATTTAAAAATGCCTGTTTTAAATGGCGTAGAAACCACAAAAATTATCCACAAAGAATACCCAGATATAAAGATCATTGCTTTGACAAGTTATGGTGGAAAATCATTTATCATTAATATGATCGATGTGGGTGCTTCTTCTTATTTGTTAAAAAATGCAAGCCCAAAAACTGTTATTTATACCATCAATGAAGTATATGACAAGGGGTTTCATTACAATGAAGAAGTGATGAAAATGATTCATGAAAATTTAATCTCTGCCAACGGCAAAAAAATAAGAAGCGATTTGGATAAAAAACTATTGTCTAAAAGAGAATTAGAAGTCTTAGAACTTATCTGTTCTGAATACACAACCAGTGAAATTGCTGAAAAATTATTTATTAGCCCTAGAACGGTAGATGGGCATAGAAACAATTTGTTGCTAAAAACAGGCTCTAAAAATGTAGCAGGTTTGGTGATTTATGGAATTCAAAAGAAACTCGTAGAGCTTTCTCCAGATTTTAGTCTGTAGTTGTTTTTGCTTTTTTCTCTTCTTTTGGAAATGCTTTTTTGCTAAAGATAAAAAGCAAGGCCACTCCTGCCGTAATGTATGAATCTGCAGGGTTAAATATATAACTGAAAAAACGAAGTTCTTCACCTCCTAAAAAAGGCACCCAACTTGGCCAAGTACTGTCTATGATTGGAAAGTAAAACATGTCTACAACTTTTCCATGGAATAAAGTTTCATATCCTTGTTCTGGGAACATTGTTGCAACACTATGTACGCTAGATTCGCTAAAAATAACTCCATAGAACACTGAGTCAATAATATTTCCTATCGCTCCTGCAAAAATTAAAGCAATAGCAATGATTACAATATTTGGCAATTTTTTCTTGATGGTATTCATCAACCAGTATACAATTCCAACAACTGCTGCCAGTCTAAAAAGCGTTAAAAAAAGCTTTCCTGCTTTCCCTCCAAACTCAAACCCCATCGCCATTCCGTTGTTTTCTACAAAATTAATTCGGAACCAGTCAAATACTTTCACTTCTCCGCCTTCACCTATTGTAAAATGAGTTTTTACATAAATTTTTATTATTTGGTCAATAATAATGGCCAGTAGAACTGTAAGAATTGCAATTTGTTTTTTAGACATAGATAAAAATTGTGGCACAAAAATAAGAATATTATTATGTTTTATTGTTCCGTTAAGATAACATTGGCACTGATCGACTTTACAACCAGTATATGTGCTTTCTTTTTCTTCTTTTTATAAGGTGATTTTTGAACTTCATTATTGAATGTTATGGTTCCTTTTCTGGTTCTAATGTCTAAAGCATTATTATTAATTGTAGCAAAAACAGTTCCTGTAAATAAATTGACTTCCGTAATTCCTTTAATGGCTTTAATTCGCACACTTCCTTTGTCAATTAGAATCCGTAAAATCCCTTGATATCCTTGGGTTTGAATATCGATAGTTTCTCCTAAAATGGTTACTTTTTTGTTCTTAGGTATTTTAACGACAGCACTAACATTCGTCTCGGGAATTATAGAGATAAAGTTGACTTTATTAATGTCTAAATTGTTTTTTTTCAATTCTGTTTTGATGTTTAAAACACAATTGAAGTCATCGCAAGAAAAATTTTCAATAACTCCCAAACCATTTTTATCTATAATAGTCATAACCAACTCATTGGTGTCAGATTCTTCAATAATCAAATTATCGATCCCATCGGTTTTCACTTCAACATAAGGCGCGTCACTTTTGATGGTTTTGACAATTTTTTGCTGAGCTACAGCAAAAAAGGAACAAGAGAATAGTGTTATAAAAAAAAGGTGCTTTATTCGATTCATGATCACAAATGTACCTTAAAAAGAAAAAGGAAAATTCATCAATTAAGGAATTCTATCCTAATATACAGGTTTTGAAGAAGCTTATTTTTTTATTGAAGCAATATCAGAGCTACTAGAAAGTGTTGGTTTATCTACTTTTAACTCTTTATCTAATTTGGTGCTTTGAGTACTCTCGGTATTATTGACTTGCATGAAGTTCCATAATATTATACACACAACAAAGACAATAAACCCCATGACGGATATTATTTTTTCTTTGACCATTGTGTTCCTTGTATAATACATTTTGTAAAAATTATTACAATAAAAATTAAGCTAGGAGGTGCTTAAGAAAGTCTAAAGTTACAGGATTTTTTTTAAAAGCCTTGCGGAATACCACATTTGAAGATGCAGAATCCTGCAAAAAAGTCGTTTCGCCCTATAAAATGGGGGAATTAAAAAGGCCTCCATGAGGAAGCCTTTCTGTTTATTGTCGTCTTTTTGCCTCTATACTCAAGGTAGCATGAGGAACTAGTTTTAATCGTTCCTTCTGAATTAACTTACCAGTCACTCTACAGATTCCGTAGGTTTTATTTTCAATTCTGATCAATGCATTTTTAAGATCACGAATAAATTTCTCTTGACGAATTGCTAATTGCACATTCGCTTCTTTACTCATGGTTTCTGAACCTTCGTCAAATGATTTAAACTGAGGAGAGGTATCATCAGTTCCATTATTCAATCCGTTCTTGTAAGAGCTCTGTAAAAGCGCTAAATCTTCTTCAGCTCTTTCTATTTTCTTTAAGATGATTTCTTTAAACTCTTGTAAATCTTCATCAGAATATTTTGCTGTTGTATCTGGCATGATTCTACATTTTATGAATTAATATTTTACTTTTTATCTCGTCAAATTCTATATCAGTTCCGTCAGACAATTCATCTACAAACTCCAACTCGTTCGTTAGCGTTTCACTCATGATATATTCTTTGTTGTTGATGATCGATTCTTCTAAATCTCCAGACTTTAAAACCGTTAATTTAATTCTATCAGTAACTTCAAGACCGTTGTCTTTTCGTGCATTCTGAATTCTATTAATCAGCTCTCTTGCAACCCCTTCTTTACGTAAACCCTCAGAAATAGTTACATCTAAAGCTACTGTGATGGTGCCTTCATTGGCAACTAACCACCCTTCAATGTCTTTAGAAGATATCTCTACATCAGCGAGCTCCAAGGTAATAAATTTTCCATCAATTTCAACAGGTATTTTTCCGTCTTTTTCAAGGATTGAAATTTCTTCTTTTGCAAATTTTTGTATCGCACTGGAAATCAATTTCATGTCTTTACCATACTTCGGGCCTAAGGTCTTGAAATTAGGTTTTATTTGCTTCACTAAAATTCCAGAAGCATCTTCTAACAATTCTATTTCTTTGATGTTTACTTCGTGCTTTATTAAATTAGCCACCGCTAAAATTTCTTCTTTCTGTTGAGCGTTATCAACAGGAATCATAATTTTCTGTAGTGGTTGACGCACTTTTATTTTCTCTTTAGCTCTTAACGATAAGACCAAAGAAGAAATTGTTTGTGCATTCTCCATTTTACGTTCTAACGACTTGTCTATATAGGAGACGTCAAAGCTTGGAAATTGTGACAAGTGAATACTTTCAAAAGTTTCTTTTTGAGTGACAGTATTTAAATCTAAGTACAATTTGTCCATAAAGAATGGAGCAATTGGCGCACCTAGTTTTGCAATTGTTACCATACAGGTATACAATGTTTGGTAAGCCGATATTTTATCTTGCTGATAATCTCCCTTCCAGAACCTTCTTCTACTCAAACGCACGTACCAGTTACTCAAATAATCTTGTGTAAAGTCTGAAATAGCTCTTGCTGCTCTGGTAGGCTCGTATTCTGCATAAAACTTGTCTACTTTCTCTATTAATGTATTCAATTCAGAAAGAATCCAACGATCTAACTCTGGTCTTTCGCTAAAAGAAACATCTTCTTCTGAATATGAGAAACCATCAATATTTGTATATAATGTGAAGAATGAATATGTATTGTATAATGTTCCAAAGAACTTACGCTTTACCTCTTCAATTCCCTCTACATCAAATTTTAAGTTGTCCCAAGGGTTTGCATTCGCAATCATATACCAACGAGTGGCATCTGCTCCAAATTTGTCTAAGGTTTCAAAAGGGTCTGTAGCATTTCCAAGACGTTTCGACATTTTTTGTCCATTCTTGTCCAATACCAATCCGTTTGACACTACATTTTTATAGGCAACGGAATCAAATACCATGGTTGCTATAGCGTGCATGGTGTAGAACCATCCACGAGTTTGGTCGACTCCTTCTGCAATAAAATCAGCTGGAAAAGATTTGTTCTCGTCAATTAATTCTTTATTCTCAAACGGGTAGTGCCATTGTGCATAAGGCATCGATCCAGAATCGAACCATACATCAATCAAATCGCTTTCACGACTCATTGGTTTTCCTGATGGAGATACTAATACAATTTGATCAACAATATTTTTATGTAAATCGATGGTTGCATAGTTTTCGTCAGTCATGTTTCCAACTTCAAACTCTGCAAAAATATCGGCTTCGAGAACCTCAGCCTCTACGGCTTTCTGCATCTCTCTTTTAAGTTCTTCTACAGAACCGATACAGATTTCTTCTTTCTTGTCTTCTGTTCTCCAAATAGGCAATGGGATTCCCCAATAACGAGAACGCGATAAATTCCAATCGTTTGCATTTGCCAACCAGTTTCCAAAACGTCCCTCACCAGTTGATTTTGGTTTCCAGTTAATCGTTTTATTCAACTCATGCATTCTCTCCTTTACGTCGGTTACTTTAATGAACCAAGAATCTAATGGATAGTATAAAATTGGCTTGTCAGTTCTCCAGCAATTTGGATAACTGTGCTTGTATTTTTCAACCTTAAAGGCTTTGTTTTCTTCTTTTAATTTGATGGCTAATTCAACATCAATAGATCTTTCTGGAGCTTCTCCATCTGCATAGTATTCATTCTTCACATACTTTCCTCCAAACTCATCAAGTTCAGGTCTAAAACGACCTTGTAAATCTACTAATGGAACTAAATTATCGTTCTCATCTTTCACTAACATTGGTGGCACTTCTGGTGTCGCTTGCTTGGCAACTAAAGCATCATCTGCCCCAAACGTTGGTGCTGTATGTACGATTCCTGTTCCGTCTTCTGTGGTAACAAAATCTCCAGTAATTACTCTAAAGGCATCTTGCGGATTGTCATTTGGCAACACATAATCTAGTAATTGCTCATAACGAATTTCTACTAAGTCTTTTCCTATGAATTCTTTGACAACAAAGAATGGTATTTTCTTGTCCGAAGAGCTATAAGAACTCAATTCAGATTGATCTTCTACTTGAGTATATTTTCCTGCAAACTGTTTTCCTACCAAGTTCTTCGCTAATATCACTTTCGTTGGCTCAAATGTGTATTGGTTGAAGGTATCAACTAACACATATTCAATTTTTGGTCCAACAGTCAACGCTGTATTACTTGGTAAAGTCCATGGTGTTGTTGTCCACGCTAGGATATAGACATCTCCTTCATTTTGTAAAAACTCAGGAAGTGTTTCTGGTTTGGTTTTGAACTGAGCAACAACTGTTGTGTCTGTAACATCTTGATACGTACCAGGTTGATTTAACTCATGTGAACTTAACCCTGTTCCTGCTTTAGGAGAATACGGTTGAATGGTGTATCCTTTGTACAACAGGCTCTTGTCGTAAATCTGTTTTAACAACCACCAAACACTCTCCATGTATTTTGGTTCATAAGTAACATACGGATCGTCCATATTTACCCAATATCCCATTTTCTGAGTCAGATCATTCCAAATACCGGTATAACGCATCACTGCTTTACGACAGGCAGCATTGTATTCTTCTACAGAAATGGTTTTTCCAATATCTTCTTTTGTGATTCCTAATTCTTTCTCTACACCTAATTCAATAGGAAGCCCATGTGTATCCCATCCAGCTTTACGCTTTACTTGGAATCCTTTCATGGTTTTGTATCGAGGAAAAATATCTTTAATAGCTCTTGCCAATACGTGGTGAACTCCAGGCAATCCATTTGCTGATGGTGGTCCTTCAAAAAACACATAAGGAGGTTTTCCTTCACGGGTAGAAACACTTTTTTCAAAGACGTTATTTTCCTTCCAGTATTGAAGTACTTCTTTGGCTATATTCGGTAAGTTAAGTCCTTTATATTCAGGAAACTTTGCACTCATAAATCACAGGTTCTAATAAGAATGCGAAAATACATATTTTCCCGTAAATCTAAGTGTCGAGGCTTTAAAAATAAAGGGTGGGGAAGTTTACATTTAGACTAAAATTTCTCTTTCTTAATTGCGTACGAAATTTTTAATACCAAAAACTGAAACATTCTTGCAAATATCTTGTTGTATTTAAAGTTGAATAAACTCTGAACCATATCATCAATACTAAAATTCTGATGGAAGAATTTAACTCGATTCTCTACTTGGAGATCTGAGTATTTGCTATACATTCTTCTTCCAGAAACCTCGCTGAGTCTCCATTTTAATAGTTTTTTTCTTCTCCAGACTTTTTGATAGTTCTCAAAATTTGTCTTTCCTTTCTTCAAATATTCATCAATGTACTTACATGCCAAATCAGCGGTTTGCATTGCATATCGAATTCCTTCACCTCCTCGTGGATTAATCGCAGAAACTGAATCGCCAACTGCTATTACTTTATTATGGTAGAACTTATCTTTTAATCCAGCGCTATAACGAAGAATCCCTCCATGCTTATCGATGATTTTAAAGTTCTCCGTTTTTATATATTCCTGAATGATTTTTTCTGTGATCTTTTTTGTGGTTTTGTCTGTTTTCTCTTGGTCATTTGACTTAAGATGAGTCTTTCCTGCTCCTACTTTCAAAATCCGATTCTCCATAGGAAAAATCCATGAATAGCCTTTGATGGCCCACTTATGTCCTAAAAAGAAGACGAGTTTGTTTTTGTATCGATCGTATACTTCTTGTTCTACTTCAATTAAATATTCGGTTCCACTACCTAGCATCATTTGAGGCTGCTCTTCTTTTTCATCATACATCACCTTTCGTAAAGGTCCTGTAGCATCTACAACCAATTTAGCTTCCACTTTAACCATTTCTGAAGTTTCAGTATTTAAGAGTTCTACGGTCACACAATCTTTGGTCACCTCTTTCTTTATATACCGATGACCCATGAGAACTTTCCCTCCATGTGCAACACATTCGTCAGCTAAAAATTGACGTAACTTTTTAAAGTCGAGTACAACTCCTTTGGCGTTTTCGCCTTTCCAGTGATAACTGTCTTGAGAACATTGAATGATCAGGTCATTCCAGTACGATCCTATAATGGAATCAGGTAAGTCGAATTCTTTTAATGGTTCCAATGTCATTCCCGCACTAGAAAAATCGTTCTGTCCAAAATCTTGGTATCGTTCAACCAATAAAACCTGATGGCCTTTCTTTGCTAGATCCCTAGCTGCTTGACCTCCAGCAGGGCCTCCTCCAACAACAACTACATCATATTTTTCAACCTTCATAAAGAGCGATATGATTACGTTAAGCCTCGTTCACTTTTAATCGTCTCGTAAGCAGACTGAATGTTTTGAAATTTTTCTTGCGCTCCTTTTAAATGTTCTTCCCCTAAACCTTGTAGTTTGTCTGGATGATGTTTTTTTGCCATTCGTCTGTAAGCTTTCTTCACTTCGCCATCAGAAACAGATTTGTCAATTTCTAAAATCTTATACGCGCTATCTGTTGAATTATAGAACATCGCTTTGATCGACTCAAAATCTTGTTGATTGATGTATAAATATCCTGCTATCTTTCTAATTTCATCAACTTCTACTTCCGATACATGTTCATCTGCTTTGGCGATTCCAAATAAGAAATGAATCAACTGTAAACGAGAAGGGTGGGGCATATGCTGACGAATTTGCATAGACACTTGTCTCGCTGAAATCTTCTTCCCCATAATTCCTTTAAACAGTTTAAAGGCGCTATTAGCTCTTTCTTTTCCATACATTCCAACAAACTGAGAACGCACAAAATTTAACTCTCTTTGGTCAATTTTTCCGTCTGCTTTAATAACAACAGCGGCCAAAACCAACAAACTAATTTCAAAATCTCCAGATGCTGTATTGCTCGAGCTATTCGAATGTTGTTGTTGAAATGTTCTACGATCACGTTCAAAATCTTCTTTTGTATAGGCGTCAACTACAGACCCTGCTGCAAATCCAAGAATTGCTCCGATTGGACCTCCAAAAGTAAATCCGATTCCGGCTCCAAGCCATTTAGAAAAATTACTCATCTTATATTAATTTCGAACTTCAAATATAGCATTTTGATTGTGTTATAATCGGTATCTTTCTTCTATAAAGCTAAATTTTATTTTATGGCTTTTATAAAATTTAGTTTTACCTCAGGAACCACTTCATTAATACATGTAATTTATTTCATTTCAGTTGTATCAACCTTAAAATGAAAAAATTCATGTATTTTTGTACTCTAAATTTTTAAAAATTATGTATCCAGAAGAATTAGTAAAACCGATGCGTGAAGAATTGACCAATAATGGTTTTTCTGCTTTACAAACCGCTGAAGATGTTGATAGCGCAATTGCAAAAGAAGGAACTACTTTAGTGATGGTAAACTCTGTATGTGGATGTGCTGCTGGGACTGCAAGACCAGGGACAATTGCATCTTTACAATTTGATAAAAAACCAGATCACTTAACAACTGTATTTGCAGGTGTTGACAAAGAATCTACTCAGAAAGCAAGAGAACATATGATTCCATTTCCTCCATCATCGCCAGCTGTGGCTTTGTTTAAGGACGGTGAATTAGTGCACATGTTAGAGCGTCATCATATTGAAGGAAGATCAGCTCAAATGATTGCTGAAAACTTAACTTCAGCTTACGACGAGTTCTGTTAAAAAGTTTAAACATGACTCTTTTGAGTCAAGAAACAAGATAAAATCCACTTCTAACCGAGTGGATTTTTTATTTTTATAGAATGAACAAAGAACATATCATTAAAAAAACGATTCAGTTTGTTAAAGAAACTTTAGAAGGTGCAGAAGGCGGACACGATTGGTTTCATATTCAAAGAGTTTATAATAATGCTAAACTGATTGCCAAAGATGAGAATGTTGATGAGTTTATCGTTTCACTCGGAGCTCTTTTACATGACATTGCAGATGCAAAGTTTTATGACGGTGATGAATCCGTTGGTCCTAAAAAAGCGAGAGTGTTTTTAGAAAACCAACAAGTAGATGAAGACATTATTATTCATGTCGAAAATATTATCAAGTACATTTCTTTTAAATCTTCTTTATCTACTGGTAAAAAATTTAGATCTCCAGAATTGGATGTGATTCAAGATGCAGATAGATTAGATGCCATTGGTGCCATTGGTATTGCCAGGTGTTTTAACTATGGTGGTTTTAAAAACAGAGTCTTATACGATCCTGAGATTGCTCCCAATCTAAATATGTCTAAAGAAGAATACAAAAAATCATCTTCTCCGACCATCAACCATTTTTACGAAAAATTATTACTCTTAAAAGACAAAATGAACACCAAAACTGGGATGCAAATTGCTTCAGATAGACACATTTATATGGAAGCCTTTTTACAGCAGTTTTATGATGAATGGAATGGAGAAAAGTAGTTTTACATATCGATTTATTGAAGGGATTCCTGATAGCAGTATTCTAAATCAAACTCTTGATTTATATGATATTCTTTTTGACGATGCTCGATTGGATTTTTTTAAACAAAGAATTCATGAAAAGCAAGATGTTATTTTAGTGTTGTGCTTCGATGGTAAAACTTTAGTAGGTTTTAAAGTGGGTTATCGCTACGATGAAAACACTTTGTATAGTTGGGTTGGTGGAGTAATGTCAGAATATCGGAATAATGGAATTGCGAATCGTCTTATTAAGATACAACAAGATTGGGCGAAAGAAAAAGGATATAAGCGAGTACGAACAAAATCGATGAATCGGTTTAAACCTATGATGGTTTTAAATCTCAAAAACGGTTTTGATATTGTAAAAGTGTACACAAACGATTCCCAACAAACAAAGATTATTTTTGAGAAAGACCTCTCTGATTACTAACTAGCCTTTGCAACCTCCAAAGCGGTTAATTTATATTCTAAAATAGATAATTCTTCTCCATTTTGGATGATTTCTTCAGCTGTTAAATTTTTACTAGAATTTATGTACTCTAATATCTCTATGCTCTTAATCGTGTAATATTCGATTGCTTTGTCAATTTTTCCGTCCATAACTTTACTGTTTTATATTATTGAATAAATTTTTTCATCTCTTTTCTATACATAGAAGCGCTCTTTCCTGTTACTTCCTTAAACAACTTGTTAAAATGAGAAAAGTTATTGAACCCACACTCATAAGCAATATCTGTAATACTCATCTGACTTTCAGATAGTAATTTTGTAGCATGCACTACACGATATTCATTAACTAATTTTGTGAATGTTTTCCCTGTGGCTTTTTTAAAATATCGACAAAAAGCTTGCACAGTCATGTTGGCTACATCAGAAATTTCATCTAAACTAATATGCTCTTTAAAGTTCTCATTAATGTGTTTATATATTTTATCTAGCTTAGAACTATCTTGTATTTCTGTTTCAAAAGCATAGCCATCTGCATTCAAAATTGTATAATCATCTGATTTTGACAAAATATGCAGTACTTCTAAAAAGACAATAATCTTTTTAAATCCTTCTTTTTCGGCAAGTTTTTCAATCTTTCTTCCAAGTTTTTGTTTTGTTTTAACGCCGAAAATAATTCCTTTTTTAGAGCGTTCGAACAACTCTTTTACACCTTTCATCTCCGGAATATCAAAGAAATTATCCCCTAAGAAATCTTCCTTAAACTGAATCAAGGTTTCAGAACCGTTGGTTGTGAATCGATCAGTAAATCCGTTGTGCGGCAAGTTAGCTCCAATTAATAATAATTGACTATTGTTAAAATAAGACAAGTGATTTCCTATATGTCTTTTCCCCTGACCTTTATTTACATATACCAATTCCATTTCTGGATGGAAATGCCAGAAAGCTTTATTGGTTTTTAAAAACTTAGTATGCTTTTTTACAAGAATAGAACTTCCAAACCCTGGATCTATTTTTTCTAAAGTGGCTTTCTTTTGATTCATTGCTCTTGCAAAAATACAATACAGAGCTAAGATATTGTATACTCAATTATCTATTTTATATTCTATTTTAACCTTATTAGGCTCATAAATGATTAATTGGTGTTAAAATAATACACATATTGATCAATTCTGTTGTTTTTAGAATGATCCTTCTGAAATAGTTTTGCAGTAAGAATATTAAAAATTCATAAAAATGAAAATATCAATTATAATATCAGCAGCTGTTTCAATATTGACACTGTCTTTTTATTTGATCTCATTCTCTTTATCAATACTATCAAAGAATATTAAAAATTAAAAACCAACAGATGAAAACAATTATTAGAAAAAGTGTATTTGTAGCATTGATGTTAGGAACGTTCTCTAGCTACGCAACTGGAACTACCTTAGTAAGTAAGGTTAAAACTGAGGGAAAAGTAGAATTAATCAATGTGAAAAAAGGGCAGCGTTGGTCAATTAAGAACTCTGAAGGAAAAACTCTTTATCAAGAAGAAATTAAAAGTAGCGGAAGTTATACTCAAGAATATGCCTTTACTTCTTTAAAAAACGGATACTATACTATGGAAGTAAACAAAGATTTCCAAATTCAAATAACTCCGTTTACAATCGTTTCTGGTAAAGTCACTTTTTATAAAAAAGAAGAAAAAGTAATTTTTAAACCCGTGTTAAGAACTCAAGAACATACAGTGATGATTTCTAAACTTGATTTTGAAGCAAGTCCTTTAAAAATAATTATCTATTATGAAGGTGATGTTATTTTTAAAGACACTCTAGAGGGTGAAGATATTTTAAACAGGGTTTACAAACTTAAAAAAGACATTAAAGGATCATACAAAGTTGTAATGAAAGCAAACGATCGAACGTATATAAACGAGTTTTCTCTATAAGCGATCGTAATTTTGATTTGTATAAAGCGAGCCTTCTCATGGGCTCGTTTTTTTATTTTAAAGATTTCATCTTTTTAACCAAATGCTTCTTTTGCATCTCATTCTTGGTAAGACCTATTGCAGTCAGCAATTCGTTTTTTGCTTCCTCTGCTTTGCCTAATTCAATTAAAAGTTGAGCTTTTAAAGAATAGAAAAGAGCATTCTCTTTCAATTCTCCTTCTCTGTTCATCGCTAATAAGGTTTCCAATCCAATTTCAAGTCCGTATACCTTGTATAAAGGAACAATTCTATTCAATCTAACTATTGGAGAATTTGCATATTTTAACTGTAGGCCATATAACTTCAGAATACTTTCCCATTGAATTTCATTAAAAGAAGATGCTTCACAGTAATAATAAGACACCGCTGCTTGCAAATAATACGATGGATTCTTTGTAGACCTTTCTTTAGCCTCATAAAGATGTCGCATTCCAATTTCAATCAGTTTCTTATTGTATAAATTCCTGTTTTGATGTTCTAAATCGATCAATTCATTCTGATGATCAATTCTTGCATCAAATCTGGATGTATGAAAACACATCAACGCAATTAATGCGTGTGCTTCTGATACATTAGTAGACTTCTTTTCTAGAAGCAACAAAGCCAATCGAATGGCTTCATAACAAATGTCTCTTTTAATGATACCTTCACCTGTGCTTGCTGTATATCCTTCAGTGAATAGCAAATAAATTACTTTTAACACAATGCTAATCCGAGAAGACAGTCCCATTTCTACAGGGATTTCAAGTGTTTTAATCCTCTCTTTGAATTTTTTTTTCGCTCTTGTGAAGGACTTAGCTACAGTTTCTTCCTTCTTCAATAAGGCTCGGGAGATTTCTTTATTACTAAATCCACCGATGAGTTTTAAACTTAAGATGATCTGATTTTCAGTCGATAGTGAAGGGTTACAGCAGGCAAATATCATTTTAAGCTGACTGTCATTTACCACATTGTTTAAAGAAATTTCTTTGTCGTCTACTGAAAGACTCGACAATAAATCATGGATTTGATCATGCTCTTGAACTTTTTTCTCTTTACGAAAGACATCAATCAACCCATTGCTAGAGACTCTTAATAACCACGCTGTTGGATTGTCTGGTATTTCTTTGTATCCCCAAACCTTCATTGCTTTTAAAAAAGCGTCTTGAACTACATCTTCTATCCTCTCTAGACTTTGAGCACCAAATTTATGAACCAATATGGCAACAATCTTACCATATTCATGCCTGAAAATGTGATCTAAAGTTTGATTTGTTTGGTTCATTCTTAAAATAAAAAGTCCGAAACGTATTTCGGACTTTTGAATTTATTTTGATCTAATTACATGTCCATAGACATCATTTCTCTAACTTCTACCGTGCTTCCTTCATAATCAAAAATTGGACAACCTTTAGAGATTTCAACAGCTTCGTTCAAATCTTTTGCTGAAACAATTAAATACCCTCCAACTATTTCGGCACCTTCTGCAAAAGGACCGTCTGTAATCACTTCTCCTCGGTTTTCAACAACTTTCCCGTCTGCTCCTAAAGGAAGACCATCTACTAAACGTCCTTCTTCTGTTAATCCTCCCATCCAAGTAGCCCACACTTGCATATGTGCTTGCTTTTCTTCTTGAGACAATGCATTAAAGTTCTCGTCTCCTCCTCTAAATAAATACAAAAAATTACTCATCTTTTAAATTTTAATTATTATTGATTTTAGATAAAGACGAACATCTTCTTTTAGATTGGACATTTTCTTTGAAAATTTATCTTCCAGGAAAGTCTGCTTTTCTTTTTTCTAAAAATGCTGTAGTACCTTCTTTAAAATCTTCGGTACCAAAACAGTTTCCGAATTCTCTAATTTCTGTTTCAAAACCATTAACCCCATCTCTATAATTATCATTTACAGCTTTAATTGCTGCACCAATAGCTACTGAAGAATTACGCATGATTTTTCCTGCTAATTTCTCTGCTAATGGTAATAATTCTTCTAAGCTCGTCACATAATTTACCAATCCAACTTCTTTTGCTTCTTCAGCTGAAATCATTCCTGCAGTCATAATAAGTTCCATAGCTTTTCCTTTACCCACCAATTGAGGCAAGCGTTGTGTTCCTCCATATCCTGGAATCACTCCCAAAGAAACTTCAGGCAGCCCCATTTTGGCATTGTCTGATGCTATTCTAAAATGACTTGCCATTGCCAACTCCAGGCCTCCACCTAAAGCAAATCCATTAACTGCAGCAATCACTGGAGTTGAAAGGTTTTCTATAAAATTGAATAGTTTTTGTTGACCATCAGCCGCTAAGCTTCCTCCTTCTTCGACTGAAAAATGTGCGAACTCGGAAATGTCAGCACCAGCAACAAAGGCTTTATCTCCGCTCCCAGTAATGATAATTGCTTTTACAGAATCATCCGAGTCTAACCCTTTAAAAGCATCTTGCAACTCGTTAATCGTATCTATGTTTAAAGCGTTGAGTTTTTTTGGCCTATTGATAGTAATTGTTACCAATCCTCCTTCTTGATCGACTAAAATATTTTCAAAATTCATCTTCTGATTTGTTGTTTATGTTTTTGGTAAAATTACAGTAAATGTTGTTCCCTCTCCTTCTACAGATGTAAAATTGATGGTCCCTTGATAAGCCTCAATAATACTTTTAATCATCGGCAACCCTAAGCCCATTCCACTTGATTTAGTAGTAAACTTAGGTTCAAAAATCAAGTGCTCTACTTCTTTTTCTATCCCTTTTCCGTTGTCAGAAACAGCGATTACTATTTTATCGCTCTTGGTGGATACTTTTACTTCTATTTTAGGGTTTTCTTCATCTTCCACCGCTTGTGTTGCATTCTTAATTAAGTTCGTAACAATCCGAATCAATTGAGTTTTATCTAAATTTCCGTACAACTCTTTTTCTGTTGGATGATAGGTGATATAATTCTCATGAAAAATATCTAACGCCATTTTTACCACACCAATCACTTCAATTTTTTCCTTTTTTTGTTTTGGCATTTTAGCAAAATCAGAGAATGCAGAAGCAATAGAACTCATTACATCAATTTGCTGGATTAAAGTCTCACTGTATTCTTTTACTTTTTCCTGAATACTTTCATCGTTTGGATCAAATCTGCGCTCAAAACTTTGTACCGTTAATCGCATTGGAGTTAGCGGATTTTTGATTTCATGTGCCACCTGTTTTGCCATTTCCCTCCAAGCTTGTTCACGCTCACTTTGTGCTAACTTAACTGCGCTTTCTTCTAGCTCATCAATCATATTATTATACGCCTCAACCAAAATGTTCAACTCAGAACTGGCGTTTCCTAAAATGATCTTTTCATTACGCTTATACAAGCGTGTTTGGTGCATTTTATTTGTCACTGTTTTAATAGACCTTGTGATGTAGCTTGACAAGAAATATGCAAATGTAATCGCAATCAAAAACATGAAAAAGTACACCAAACTCAACCTTGATAAAAACTCTTGAAGCTCCCTTTCTTGTTCTATATTGTCTTGTCTAAATTCTAGCTTTAGAATTCCTATTCTTTTCGCAAAAAGGTCTTCAATATAAGTGTAAGATGTTTCGTAGTTTGCCTCAGATTCTTCCTTAATCTTAAGAATTCTATTGGCAGGGTTCGTTTCTAATTCTTTAACAATGGTTCTTGATAAATTACTTGGAACACTGTCTTTAAAAGCATAAGGAATCGATGTTTTCAAAAGAGCTCCTCCAAGATCATACATCGTAATCTCTAAATTGTGAATATCTGCAATTTTATAGATAGACCTCTGAAAAAGAGAGCCTAAGTTTTTACTTGTTACTGTGTAAGTAGAATCTTCAGAGATATCTGAATTAATTCTTTTCTTAACAGTTTGTTCCTTTCTTCCAAAACGCTGAATGTTATATTCCTTCGATTGTTCATCATATTGATAAATAGTAACTGTAATAATCAATATTGAAGCCAATAGAATAAGTAAAATCATGGATAAAAATATCCGTATACGAAGCGATATGTTCTTAAATGATAACACCCTATTTTTTTAGATTGATTCGTTTTGTTTTCATGATTAATAAATCGTCAAATTCACCATCATAATCCCAGTCAGATAAACTTGTTCCTATAAACCCTTCTTCTGTTTGTTGAATAAAGTAACTTACTTTGACGTCTCTTCCTCCATAATAGAATTCAATAAATAAAGAATCTCCAACAACTTTCCATTTCCCTGGCGAGTCATCTCCCATCTTTTTATCATTTCTGTCTACCACCCATGCTGAAAATGTTCCGTCATTGTTGTATTTAGATTGAGCCCTTCTTTCTGGATTGTTCTCAAATTTATCTTCAAAAATATTTAGAGAATCTGATTTTTGAAATGTTGGCATCTCTATTTTTATATAAGATGTCTCCCAGGAATCTAACATGTAGTCATTTAGTGATTTTTCTTTTTTACAAGAAGCAAACAGCATTCCAAAAATGAGTAAAAAAATAGCTTTTTTCATAATCTGATTTAAAGTTACAAGATACATAAAGTGAATGCACAAAAAAAGCTGTTGCAAAAAAATCACAACAGCTTATTATATCAAACACACTGCGTGTATTATCCTACAATGTTCACAATTTTTCCAGGAACAATAATCACCTTCTTAGGTGTACGACCTTCTAATTGCGCTTGTGTTTTTTCATGAGCCATCACAACTTTCTCCATTTCTTCCTTGCTCATATCTAAAGGTAATTCTAACGTAAACCTCATTTTTCCATTAAAAGAAATAGGATAGTTCTTTGAACTTTCAACTAAATGTTTGGCGTCAAATATTGGGAAATCTGCTGTAGAAATTGATGCTGAATGACCCAATTGACTCCATAATTCTTCAGCGATATGAGGCGCGTATGGCGATACCAATATCAACAAAGGCTCAAGTATCTTGCGTTTGTTACATTTTAATGCTGTTAACTCATTTACTGCAATCATAAAGGTAGAAACAGAGGTATTGAACGAGAAATTCTCGATATCTTCTTCTACTTTTTTGATGGTTTTATGCAAAATTTTCAATTCATCTGCAGTTGGTTTTGCATCAGAAACTTCAAATATCTCATTGTTATAATACAGCTTCCAAAGTTTCTTTAAGAATGAATGCACTCCAGAAATTCCTGAGGTTTTCCATGGTTTTGCTTGTTCTAAAGGCCCTAAGAACATTTCGAATAGCCTCAGGCTATCCGCGCCATACTCAGCACAGATGTTATCAGGGTTTACAACATTGTATTTGGACTTGGACATCTTTTCTACTTCACGAGAAACAATAAATTTTCCGTCTTCTAAAATAAATTCTGCGTTTTTGTATTCCTTATTTAAAGGGTGGATTTTAAACGCTTTAACATCTAATTCATCAGAAGAATTTACGAATGAAACATCTACGTGAATTGGGTAAAAGCTTTCTAAATTAGAATTTACAGATTCAATATAACTTGGTACTATCTTAAATATTTTATTAAATACATCAGAAACAGATGAAGAATCTACTTCATTTTTACCAATTATCAATTTACCTCCTCTTTCAAAGAAAATTTCTTCACTTAATGATATCTTATTTAATACAAAAAGGTTTTTAATTTTTTGGATAGTTGATTTTGTAAAAATCAAATTACCTAATTTGTCTCCTAATTCTGATTCTTTCTCGTGTTCATTATTAGTTACATTGCCAGATGTCCCAAACCATTGCATTTTATACATAAAAGCACTCGTCCCCAAAATCATTCCTTGATTGATCAGTTTTTTTGCAAACTCATCTACAGGAACCAGCCCTTTATCAAATAAGAATTTTTGCCAGAAACGTGCATACAATAAATGTCCTGTTGCATGTTCAGAACCTCCAATGTATAAATCTACTTCTTTCCAATAGTCTAAAGACTCTTTAGAAGCAAATTCAGTTTCATTTTTCGGGTCCATATAACGGTTAAAGTAATACGAGCTTCCTGCCCAACCTGGCATGGTATTTAATTCTAATGGATACACCGTTTTGTTTTTCAACTTTTCGTTTGAGACTACTTTCTTCGCTCTAGAATCCCACGCCCATTCTGTTGCGTTTCCTAATGGAGGCTGACCGTCTTCAGTAGGTAAATATTTTTCAACTTCTGGCAATATAATTGGCAAGTGTTTTGCATCAATCATTTGCGGCATTCCGTCTTTGTAATACACTGGAAAAGGTTCTCCCCAATAACGTTGTCTGCTAAATACAGCATCACGCAAACGGTAGTTTATCTTTCCATAACCAATCCCACGTTTTTCTAATTCGAAAATCGCCAGCTTTAATGCTTTCTTATATTTTAATCCGCTTAAGAAATCAGAATTTGCAATGACTGTCCCGTCTTTTCCTTCATGGGCAGCTTCAGAAATGTCTACACCTTCAAAGATGTTAGGAATGTCAATTCCAAAGTGTTTTGCAAAATCATGATCACGTTGATCTCCACAAGGAACAGCCATAACAGCCCCAGTTCCATAGCTTGCAAGTACGTAATCTCCAATCCAAATTTGCACTTTTTCGCCAGAGAAAGGATGAATTGCATAGGCTCCTGTAAACACTCCTGAAATGGTTTTTACATCTGCCATTCGTTCGCGTTCAGAACGTTTTGCTGTTGAAGCAATATATGCATCTACATCTTTTCTTTGCGCGTCAGTCACAATTTTTGAGACCAACTCATGTTCTGGAGCTAAGGTCATAAATGACACTCCAAAAATAGTATCAGGTCTTGTAGTAAACACCTCAATCTTATGATTAGAAGCAGTTGTTTTCTCTATAACCTTTTCTGTTTTTGCAATAGATGGGAATTGTAATTCATTGTTGATTTTAGAAACAACATCTAATACATTTTTAATGACTTCTTCGTTAGTAAAACGAACAACATTAAATCCTTCTTTTGCAAAATATGCTGTTCTTGCCGCTTCGTCTTCTTTACCAGAAAACTCAACCACGGTATTTTTTACCAAGCACACATAATCAACTAAAAATGTACCGACGGTATATTTCTTTCTAAATTTTGCGGCTCCTTTTTTCTTTTTTAATTCATTCCAAAGAATTCCTTCTGCTTTTGATAAATTCGATCGTACCTCTTTTACATCTTCAAGTTCTTTGTACGATAATTTCATTCCTGTATTTTCTTTTGTAGCTCCTGAATCGACTTTAAAAGTCACCATAGCTCCTTGAGAACGACCAATCCAGTTGGTTTGAGAATCCTTTAATGGATTTGGCCAATCAATGGTGTTTAATCCGTCTAATAAACGTTGCGCATAAGCAGAAATTCGCATCGACCATTGGGTCATTTTCTTACGAACAACAGGATGACCCCCACGTTCTGAAACTCCATTGACAATTTCATCGTTTGCCAATACGGTTCCAAGAGCCGGACACCAGTTTACTTCTGTATCAGATAAAAATGTTAAACGATATTGTAATAATATTTCTTCTTGTTTTACTTTTTCAAATGCTTTCCATTCGTCTGCAGTAAACCCTTCAATTTCATCATCACACGCTGCATTGACTGTTGTATTTCCTTCTTTTTTAAAGGTTGAAATCAACGTAGAAATATCTTCTGCTTTGTCTGAATTTTTGTTGTACCAAGAATTGAACAGTTGAATGAAGATCCATTGTGTCCATTTGTAATACTCAGGATTTGAGGTGCGTACTTCACGAGACCAATCGAATGAAAATCCGATTTGATCTAATTGACGTCGATATGTTGCAATATTTTCTTCAGTTGTTTTAGCTGGATGCTGTCCTGTTTGAATCGCATATTGTTCTGCAGGTAAACCAAAAGAATCATATCCTTGTGGGTGCAATACATTAAATCCTTTGTGACGTTTGTATCGTGCATAAATGTCTGACGCAATATATCCTAATGGGTGCCCTACGTGTAGTCCAGCTCCAGAAGGATAAGGAAACATATCTAAGACATAATACTTAGGTTTCTCAGAATGATTACTGGCCTTAAACGTTTGGTTCTCTGTCCAATACTTTTGCCATTTATTTTCTATTTCACTGAAATTATATTGCATTTATTTTCCTGCTTAAAAGTCTGCAAAGTTACAGTTTCTAGCTTAATTAATGAAGTAAAAAGCTTTTGATATAAAGGCCGTATATGCAATTAGAATAATGTAAATTTCCTTCTCTATTATTTCATAACAAAAACTTCTTCAATTGTCATCTTAAACACTTTTGAAATATCATAAGCCAATTTGAGAGAAGGATTGTATTTTCCTTGTTCAAGAAAAACAATCGTTTCTCTACGAACACCAACCCTTTGAGCAAGTTCAACTTGAGTTAAACTATCTCTAGCTCGAAGTTCCTTAATTCTTATTTTCATCTGAAATTCCAACTTTTGAGTAGTAAAGCCAATTAAGAAAGAAGATAAGTCCCATTCCAAGAAAACCTAAACCAATTATTATTTTGGCTCTTGGTTCCGTATTTGTGAGGAAAATGATGACAAAGAACCACATATAAATAGAGAAACGAAATGCTTTTGAAGCAGCTTTTTCTTTTATTCTTTTCGAGAACTCATCATCAGAAGTTAGTCCTAATTTTTCATTATTAAATCTTAGAACTTTAAAATATAGACCGAAACCAATCAAAAGGATGCTTAACCCAAAAATAAGGTACCCTATTGTGTTAAAGGGCTCTTTTGCCATATACGCCCATAAACTTAAGAGTATTACACCTAATGTAGGTGAAATGAACGAAACGAGTAACTTGTGTTTTGTTTTCATTTTAAAATGTTATATAATTCTAACACAAAGTTATGTATTTCTAACATTCATTCCAAGTTTATTTTGAATAGAATAAAACAAATCTTCAAAAGGTGTGAATCCAACGTTTTTTGCTCTTCGATTCTTATAAAAATGCTGTTCTTTGTAGTCACAAATCAACTAAAATTGAACAATAAAATATTAAAAGCTCATCTAGCTTTATTGGGGGCAAATATTATTTACGGAGCAAATCATATGATTGCGAAAGGAATTATGCCTCATAAAATAGGTGCTTCTGCCTTCATTTTTTTACGCATCCTTTGTGCTGGATTGTTATTTTGGGGGATTAAAATTTTCATCAAAGAGAAAATGGCTAAAAAGGATTTTGGCCGTTTGATTTTATGTGGATTTTTTGGGATTGCTGCCAATCAATTGTTGTTTTTTCATGGGTTAAACTTGACTTCACCTATTGATGCTTCTATTATAATTACATCGGTTCCTATTTTGGTGTTGGTGTACAGTTTTTTCTTGTTGAAAGAAAAAATAACTTCAAATAAGATCATCGGAGTTTCCATTGGTGCTTTGGGAGCAATTATACTAATCTTGTATGGAAAAGCAGATGGAGGAACAAGCTCTTTACTCGGAAATCTCTTTGTTTTTTTAAATGCTGCCTTTTACGGACTCTATTTAGTCTTGGTAAAACCTTTGATGAAAAAATACAATCCAATTACTGTGATAAGTTGGATCTTTTTGTTTGGCTTTATTTTTATGTTCCCTTTTGGCATCAATGATTTTCTCGATACCGATTTTGAAGCTTTTACTTTCAATACTTTTTTGACAGTAACTTTTGTTGTTATCGGGACCACCTTTTTAGCTTATTTATTTAATATTTATGCTTTAAAAAATGTGTCGCCTTCTGTTAACGGAAGTTATATTTATATTCAACCAGCAGTTAGTTTTATTATGGTTAGTCTTTATGCATATTGGTTGGGGCACGAACAATACAAAGAAGACATTAATTTGATAAAAATTGTAAGTTGTCTTTTAATTTTTGTAGGTGTTTTCTTAGTGAGTAAGACAAAGAAGACCAAATCTTAATTTTTAAGTTCTCAGAATTTTGAGCATAAATAAAACCGCAACTATTTCTAAAACAAGTTCAGAATAAATTGCGGTTTCGGATATATAGAGAATCTTTAGTATTACTTTATAGGAACGCTAACCATAGTGTCTCCCCAAGCCATATACATGGTCATATCGTCTCCAAAAGCCATAGTGAACTCTTCATAAGTTTTGTCTGCTTTTTTAACAGTACCCTTAACTCTCACGACATCATTTTCATCTTTATGGAAATACGCTCCCCATACATTCAGTTGAGAACTTAGCGCTACAGTCCATTCTTTTTCTCCTGGAATAGCATACATCGTATACGTTCCTGCCTTTACTGATTTTCCTCCAAAAGTTACATCTCTATAAAAAGTAACTTCTGTAGCTTCGTTAGCTCCTACTCTCCATTTTTTACCTGCTGGAGCTAATTTTGCTAGACTTCTCCCTTTTAATTGAGGTCTACTATAAGTAACTCTTACAATCTTGTCTGAATTTCTCCAAGCGTAAGGATATCTAGCGATATCTAAAGGACTTGGGTCTAATGGATCAAATTCTTGTGCTGTTGCGTCGTTCGTAAATACTACAGCAAAAATTAATACTGCTAATATTGAAAATGTTTTTTTCATTTTAAAAAATTTAGTTTGATTTTAAGAATATTTGGTCTCCAAAAATAAAACTCCTTACAGAGGTATAGTATTAATGTTCTGTTAAAGCTTTTAACATAAAAAACCGAAAACATAAAAATATTTCCGGTTTTTAAATAATATATCTAAAAGGTTTTACCCTTTAATATCTACTTTAACAACTGTATATCCCCATCCTAAATAAAGATTCATGTCTTTATCAAAAGCAATAGAGAAGGCTTCCATAGGAGCCATGCTAGAAGATATTTTTCCTTTAACTCTGGCTACATCTTTATCTTGAGAGTAAGCAAAAGCTCCCCAGTCGTTTGTAGCAGAATTAATAATTACTGTCCATTCTTTTTCTCCTCTAATTGTAAATAAAGAATAGGTTCCTGCTTTAATCGCTTTACCTCCAAAGGTTACATCTTTATAAAATGTAATTTGAGTTGCTTCATTTGCTCCTGTTCTCCAAACTTTGTCTACTGGTACAAGCTTTGTCAAACGTCTTCCTTTTAATTGAGGTCTACTATATACAACTTTTATTACTTTGTCTCCTCTTCTAGGAGTTAACACTACATCCGCTGGACTCTTGTCTAATCCTGCAAATCTTTGAGCATACATGTCATTTGAGAAAACCAAGGCAAAGGCAAAAATTGCGATGGTGGTTATTAGTTTTTTCATGGTATTGATTGTTTTTAATGGTTTCTATTTAGACCCTCAAAAATAAAGCTCCTTCTAATAACTAATTCCTAAGGTTCTGTTAAGGTTTTAAAATAGTCTTAATGATAATTCTCTAACAACCACAATCAGTTCCGCAGCCTGAATTAGTTTTCGGCTTGAAAAAGAATTTTCTAGCCAGGAAAATAACCGCTGCTACTACTATGATATAAACAATGATTTCTTGCATTAACTTAGAATTTGAAAAACAATAAAAGCTGCTAAATAAGCCAAGGCCCCCATACCAAACAATTGAATTAATGGCCATTTCCAACTCTTGGTTTCTCTTTTTACAATTGCTAATGTTGCCATGCATTGCATCGCAAAGGCATAAAACACTAACAAAGACATTCCAACTGGAAAGTTAAATCGTTTGCCACCAGTTTCAGGATTCACTTCAGAAGCCATTTTTTCCTTGATGGTACTTGTATCATCATCGTCATTTTCTACAGAGTAAATAGTTGCCAAAGTCCCAACAAAAACTTCTCTTGCGGCGAATGAACTTATTAAAGCGATTCCTATTTTCCAATCATATCCTAAAGGTTTGATTGCTGGCTCTATGGTTTTTCCCATAATTCCAATATATGAATTCTCTAATTTTGACGAGGCTATCATTTGATCTATTTCGTCTTGAGGTAACTGACGGTTTGAAACGTTTTCAATTACATTTCTCTCTGCGTCTTTAAAAGATTGAGGCCCGTTAGATGCTAAAAACCAAAGAACAATAGAAATTGCTAAAATGATTTTACCTGCTCCAATAACAAATGCTTTTGTCTTTTCGATTACATCAAATAGCACATTCTTAATAGATGGTAATTTGTAATCGGGCATTTCTACCACAAAAAACGAAGTACTCTTCACTTTTAATGTTTTATGAAGAATTACAGCAGCAATAATAGCTGTTGCAAAACCAAGGATATATAGACTAAGTAATGTAAGTCCTTGCAAACTTAAAAATCCAAATAATTTCTCGTTAGGGATAATTAGTGCTATTAATATTGCATAGACTGGTAACCTTGCCGAACAAGTTGTAAACGGAGTTACCAATATGGTGATTAATCGTTCTTTCCATCCAGAAATATTTCTTGTTGCCATTATCGCTGGAATTGCACAGGCTGTTCCTGAAATTAATGGAATAACACTCTTCCCACTCATTCCAAAACGTCTCATAATTTTATCCATCAGAAACACAACACGACTCATATACCCTGTCTCTTCAAGAACCGCAATAAATAAAAATAGGATTGCTATTTGAGGAATAAATATGATGACTCCTCCAATTCCTGGGATAATTCCTTCAGTAATTAAACTATTCAAAACACCTTCTTGCATTTGACCTTTTATATACCCACTTATATCTGCAAAAGCTCCGTCGATATAATCCATCGGAACGCTTGCCCAATCAAAAACAGATTGGAAAATGAGTAAAAGAACACCAAAGAACAACACGTAGCCAAAAATTTTATGTGTGAAGACTTTATCCAATCGGGCACGTAAGTCTGAAGCTTTGGATCGATCTACAAGGTATGTTTTCTTAAGAATTTCATTGATCTTCTGGTATCGATAAATAGTTTCCTTATGTTGGTATTTCTTTAAATTTTTAGAATCGTTTTTAAACGATATTAGTTGTTGTTTTTCTTCTGACGAAATAGTTTCAGGAAAACTATCTTGAGTAATCATCAACCACAATTCGTATAAAGAATAATTTGAGTTGAGTTGTTTTAACCTTTCAAAATAATCAGCATCTATTCTATCATTGACATTACATAAAGGTGAAGACTTTGCTTTGTCAAAACTACTGACAATGGCATTTTTTACAGATTCAACACCTCTATCTTTTCGAACACTAACAAGCACAACTTCATTTCCAAGTTCTTCTTGCAACAAATCTAATTTTAGCGTAATTCCTTTTCGCTTCATTTGATCTGCCATGTTAATGACCAAAATTGTAGGGGTCTGCAAATCTTTAATTTGAGAAAACAACAATAAGTTTCTCTTTAAGTTTTCAATATCTGCAACTACTACAATAACATCTGGAGTTTTGTTCTTTCTAGAGTTTAGAAGCGTCTTTAAAACAATACTTTCATCTAAAGAAGTAGGATTGATACTGTAGGTTCCTGGTAAATCAGTAATAACAGCCTTTATATTAGAAGATAATTTACTTGTGCCTTCTTTCTTGTCGACTGTAACACCTGGGTAATTTCCAACCTTTTGATTTAATCCAGTTAGCTCATTAAACAGGGATGTTTTTCCTGTATTCGGATTTCCTATTAAAGCAACATTAATAATTCTTTTTTCGCTCATTCTGTTACTCTAATAATTTTGATTTGAGCTGCGGTTTCTTTTCGTATGGCAAGGTGACTTCCATTGACACAGATATAAAGAGGATCTTTTAACGGTGCTAACTGAATTAATTCTACCTCAGCACCAGGAAGACAACCCATTTCAAGTAACTTCAAAGGAATTTCAGCCAAAGATTCTTCAGAGATATATGCTAATTCGCCGATATGTAAGGATGCTATTGTGCTCACTTAAAAATAGATTCCCGCTTTACTGAAATAAATTCAGCATAAACTGCGAGTTTAATTGGGAAGCAAAGATACTAAATTAGAATGATTCTAAACAAGTTATTTTCTAGCGTATTCTTGTTTTAAAATTTTAATGTCTTTCTTTATCTTTTCCATGTCTTCTTTATCAGTTCCATCATAAAAACCTCGGATTCTTCTCTCTTTATCAATCAAAACAAATTGTTCTGTATGAATAAAATCATTTTCATCACCATTTCCTTCATCTAAAACTGCGAAATAACTTTTTCTTGCTAGGTCGTAAATATGTTCTTTCGGTCCTGTAGTTACATTCCATTTTCCATCAATAACTCCTTTTCTAAGGGCGTATTCTTTTAGCACAGAAACGCTGTCTATAACTGGAGTTACAGAATGAGATAAAAACATAATTCCATCATCTTCTTTATAATGCTCTTGAAGTTCACTCATATTATATGCCATGGCAATACAAATTGTTTGGCATCGAGTAAAAAAGAAATCAGCAATGTAAATTTTATCCTTATAATCAGCGTTTGTTATTATTTCCCCATTTTGATTTAGCAATTCAAAATCGCCAATCTTATGATTCTTATGGAGGTTTTTTACTGAAACGTCAACCAATCTTGGGTTTACATCAATAGGATTGTAAATTTTCAATCGTTCATCTACAGATAATAATTGATAGAACACCGTAATTCCAATGACAGAAAAAACGACTAAAAAGATTAAAGTAGGGATTGATTTTTTAAAGAAACCGATCTTCATAATTCTAAATTCTTATACAAATTTACCACATAAAGAACCATCACTAAAACTAATTCACCTCTTTAACTGCATAAATCTTTGTTAAAATAAAAAGTCATTAAAAAACAGGCTTTTACAACTCTCTTTAAAAGTGTACATTTGTGCGTTCAAATCTGAAGATACTACTGTTGATGGAAATATTAATTAAAGCCTCACAATTCATATTAAGTTTATCACTATTAATTGTGTTACATGAATTAGGTCATTTTATCCCTGCCAAATTATTTAAAACTAAAGTAGAGAAGTTCTACTTGTTTTTTGACTATAAATTTTCTCTCTTTAAAAAGAAAGTTGGTGAAACTGTTTATGGAATTGGTTGGATTCCGCTTGGAGGTTATGTGAAAATTGCCGGGATGATAGATGAAAGCATGGACAAAGAGCACTTAAACGAAGAGCCAAAACCATGGGAATTTCGTTCTAAGCCAGCTTGGCAGCGTTTAATCATCATGTTAGGTGGAGTTATTGTAAACTTTGTGCTTGGAATCTTCATCTATATTATGTTGATGTATGCTTATGGTGAGAATTACTTACCTAACGAAAATGTAAAAGATGGAATATGGGTACAAGATTCACTCGCCATCAATTTAGGGCTACAAAATGGAGATAAAATAGTAAGTGTTGATGGTAATAAGCTTAAAAAATTTAGCGATATCACCGTAGAGTTTGTCAATGGTAATAGTTATAAAATTGAACGAAATGGAGAAGTTATTGAAAAACAACTTCCTGTAGATTTTATTTCGAAGCTCGTCGATCGAGGGAAAGACGCCGGACCTATTGTTTCTTTTAGATATCCCTTTATGGCAGGTAAGTTTACAGATGATTCACCAAATAAAAACTCTGGAATACTGCAAAAAGATTTAATTGTAGGTATAGATTCTATTCCTGTAAAATATTTTGATGAAGTTGCCGAAATACTTAATACCAGAAAGAATAAAGAAGTAGTTGTCACAGTAAAAAGAGATAATGAACTAAAAGATTTCACTGTTTCTGTAAATGAAAATGGAAAGCTAGGATTGTACCCTGCTAATTTAAACTTAGACGATCTTGAAAAATTAGGCTACTATACTTTAGCCGAGAAAGAATATACTTTTGCCGAGGCAATTCCTGCCGGACTTACAAAGTCTTATGAAACTTTAGCTAGTTATGTAAAACAATTGAAAAAGATTTTTAACCCAAGTACTGGTGCTTATAAAGGGTTAGGCGGTTTTATTTCTATAGGTAGCATCTTCCCTTCTGAATGGAGTGCAGAGGCCTTCTGGAATATTACAGCATTCCTTTCAATTATGCTAGGTTTTATGAATTTACTCCCTATTCCAGCATTAGACGGTGGACATGTGGTATTTACCTTGTGGGAAATGATTACCGGAAGAAAACCTGGGGATAAATTCCTAGAGTATGCTCAAATTACTGGATTTATCCTTTTAATTGCCTTGCTCCTCTTTGCCAATGGAAACGATATTATTAGGCTCTTTAATTAAAGCCTAGAGAAAATAAACACCTATTAAAAAAGCCTGCTTAAAGCAGGCTTTTTTAATAAAATGCTTTTTTAATTTTAATCGAAATATTAAAAGGTATAATATAAAGATATCTTGTAGAACAAGTGCCACAAGCATACGCTTTAGAATAAGGAATATACTTTAGTAACAGTTTTCTTTGTCTTCTACTTCTTTTCGTAGAATTACAATGGGGGCATTTTTTCAAACTACATTTTGTTAAGTAACGAATGTAGTTCTTTATAAACGCGAAAACATTAACAAATGTTAAATTCTGTTTTTCTTGTTTGTCCGTTTGATCGCATAATCGTTTTTCCAATCTATCCATTTCTGACCTCTTAGTCTACGCATAATATTGTCAAATGTTCTCATCACCACGATATTGTAAATTGCCTTTCCTAGGTTGATTGGGCTTCTTGGAATTCCTCTTAAACTCATGGAAAAACCAGGGGTAATATATTGCATATAATGCCAATATCCTTCTGGCATGTAGAGAACATTCCCATGTTCTAAATGTGTAATGTATCCTTTTGCTTTTTTAAGTGCTGGCCATTTTTCAAAATCCGGATCTGAAAAATTAATATCTTCTCTTGTGATTAAAGAATTTGGAACTTTATACAAATATTTATGTTGCTTTTGATCAAAAAGAATACATTGTTTTTTTCCTTCGAAATGAAAATGGAAAATATTTGCATAATCAATATCATAATGCATAAAAGTGAATGAATCCTTTCCTCCAAAAAACAACATGGGCAGCTTCTTTAAGAGCCTTACTCCAAAATCAGGAAAAGAATAATCCTTTTGAAGAACAGGGACTTCTTTTAAAACATTCCACAAAAAGATTCTATATCGAGTAGGTTCTTTTTTTAATAAGTCTACATAATCTTTCATCAACATCTTCGCATGTGGTTCATTAAACCCATCGTTATAGTCTACAGGTCTATCATCGTATAAAGGAACTGTTTTGTCTCCTGCCACTTCTTTTATATAGTCTAAAGACCATTTTGTATACGCGGGCCAATCTTCAATAAATCCTTCAATAACGACTGGTTTTTGAGGTTTAAAGTAGTTTTCGACAAAGTCCTTTTTGGTAATTGTTTTTACCCTATCTATTTGAGACAAGTTTAAACTCATTCGCAACTGTTTAAAAACAAAGTTAAAAATTGTTTCTATAAAAAAGAAACCATCGTCTTATAGACGATGGTTTTATAAATAGGGTTGCATTAAAGATTAAATCTTGACTTCTTTTCCTTTTTGCTTTGCCAATTCATTTCTTTCAATTGTATGGTCTGGTCTGGTCCATCTAGGTTTTTCTCCTAAAGATTCAAATTGAGAATTCTCGGCTTCTACTGTCTGAGGTTGTACCTTCTTTGTGAAAGGCTTTTGTGGCTTCAATCCTAATAAGTCAAACATTTTCATGTCTTCATTTACATCTGGATTTGGTGTGGTTAACAATTTATCTCCTGCAAAAATAGAATTTGCTCCTGCAAAAAAACACATTGCCTGTCCCTCTCTACTCATTTGTGTTCTCCCAGCTGATAATCGTACTTGAGTCTCTGGCAGAACAATTCTTGTTGTTGCTACCATGCGAATCATGTCCCAAATTTCTACTGGTTTTTCTTCTTCTAAAGGAGTTCCTTCAACGGCTACTAAAGCATTAATTGGTGTAGATTCTGGTTGTGGGTTTAACGTGGACAAAGCAACTAACATACCCGCCCTGTCGGCTACATTTTCTCCCATACCAATAATTCCTCCTGAACAAACAGTTACGTTTGTTTTACGAACATTGTCTATAGTATCTAATCTGTCTTGATACCCTCTAGTTGAAATTACTTCTTTATAGTATTCTTCAGATGAATCTAAATTGTGATTATAAGCATATAAACCAGCTTCTGCTAAACGTTGTGCTTGGTTCTCGGTAACCATTCCTAACGTACAGCAAACTTCCATATCGAGTTTATTAATGGTTCTTACCATGTCTAAAACTTGATCAAATTCTGGTCCGTCTTTTACATTTCTCCAAGCGGCTCCCATACAAACTCTAGAACTTCCTGAAGCTTGCGCTCGTAAAGCCTGTGCTTTTACTTGAGAAACAGTCATTAAATCATTTCCTTCAATATCTGTATGATATCTTGCTGCTTGCGGACAGTATCCACAGTCTTCAGAACATCCTCCAGTTTTGATTGATAATAACGTAGAAACCTGTACAACATTCGGATCGTGTTGTTTTCTATGAATGGTAGCAGCTTCGTATAGCAACTCCATCATCGGTTTGTTATAAATTTCAAGAACTTCCTCTTTGGTCCAATTATGTCTTACTTCGCTCATATATTCAAGATAATTATAATGTCAAAAGTAAAAAATTCCGCTTGGGTAGCGGAATTTAATATCATTTATTTCTTTTCATCAGAAGGTTTGTCTTCAGATGGTTTTTTAGGCTCAATTTTAGATTTGTCTATTTTTTTCTCTGCTTTTAAAGGAATTGATTTCGGTTCTTCAACTACTTCTCCAGAAGTAACATCTTTCCCTTTTAAATATTCCGGCAACTGCATTCCTGCCATGTTAAACATTTCTTGTAAAGGTGGAACAGCATTATACATTCCTGAAATAAAGTTTGAAGTAGAAGTTTTGCCATCTTTTCCTCCACCATTTTCCCAAACAGTCACTTTGTCAATTTTAATATTTTTAATAGCTTCTGCTTGTAACCTAACCAATTCAGGTAATTTATCGGCAATTAATAATAAGGCCGCATTTTGAGAATCGTTCCCTGCCGCTTGTACAATTTGGTCTAAACCAGCTGCTTGTTTTGTCAACACTTCAAAGATCCCTTTCGCTTCTGCCTCTGCTTTCAAGAAAATTGCATCTGCTTGACCTCTTGCAATTCTTCTAATATTTTCAGCTTCGGCTTCTGCATCAATTTCTACTTTCTTTTTATCAATTTCTGCAGGAACGATAATATCCGCCATTTGCGAAGAACGCTCTCTTTCTGCTCTGACAAGTTCTGCTTCTTTTTCAGCAGTATAGGATTCTTCTAAAGCTTTTGCTGTTTGCACTTTTTCCGAAGCAATTGCTACTCTTTCTGCTTCTGCTTCTCTTTGACGACGTAATGAATCTGAGTTTGCTACGGCTATTTTTGCCGTATTTTCACCTTCGACAGCTTGTGCATTCGCAGCGGCAACTTGAGTTCTTTCATCTTGTACAGCATTTGCTTCTCCAATAGAACCATCTCTATTCTTTTCAGCTACTGATTTACGTGCCGCATTAATTGCATGCGCTGCAGCCTCTTTACCTAATGCTTCAATATATCCAGACTCATCAACAATATCTGTAATGTTTACGTTGATTAGTTTTAATCCTACTTTCTTTAATTCAGATTCTACACTTTTAGAAATATTGGTTAAAAATTTATCTCTGTCTGAATTGATTTCTTCAATATCCATTGATGCAACTACCAAACGTAATTGTCCGAAGATAATTTCTTGTGCCAAATCTTGAATCTCTCCTTGTCCCAATCCTAACAAACGCTCAGCTGCATTCTGCATAATTCCAGGTTCAGTAGAGATTCCAATAGTAAATCTTGAAGGAACATTCACACGAATGTTTTGCTTAGATAGAGCATTCACTAGGTTTACTTCAATTGATATTGGAGTTAAATCTAAAAATTGATAATCTTGAAATACTGGGAATATAAATGCTGCTCCTCCATGGATACACTTGGCAGATTCTCCGCCTCCAACTTTTCCGTACACCACCAAAATACGATCAGAAGGACATCTTTTATATCTTTTTAATAAGGTGATAAATATAATTAGTACTGCTAGGATAATAGCGACAGTCACTACCGGCCATCCTAGGTCTCCCAATTGGAGAGCAATTAAGTTTAACATAGTCATTTTTTATTTTTTTTGAGGTTCTACTATTAATATTCCGTTTGAAGTTACTTCCGTTACTTTGATGACCATTCCTTGTGTTAAGTCAGTATCGTGATCTGTAAGAGCGTCTAATTCTCTTAATGCATTCTGTACTTTTACTTGTACTTTACCGATAGAAGCCCTATTTGCTCCAACAGTTAAGTACACTTCGCCTATTGCATGCAATGCGTTTTTCATTTTTAATGTTCCACTAGAGACCAATTTACTAATGTAATAAAACATTGCAGCCATTAAAGTCATCGTTGCAAAACCACAGACAAGAGAGATAATTACAACAGTAGTTTTAGAACTACCATCTCCCATACTTGCAATTCCACTCCATCCAAAAATGGTAAAAAAAGCGACCGTGTTTTTAAAGGTAAAAAAATGAAATCCAGCTCCAATATCAGCATCAGCTTCAGCATCAACATCTCCAACATCGTCTGCATCAGCTCCCATGAATGTTGATATTAAAACAAATAAAAATACGACACTAGAAATTCCAGCTACTGCCCAATAAAATTTTTCAAAAGTCGTCAAGTCAGAAAACCATTCCATCATAGTAATTGTTTTTTAAAAGTTACTAAATATAAAGATTTTTGACGAAACAAAGATTGTTATCTCGTCAACAATACAGAAACTGCATTTCCGCCAAAACCGACAGCGTTTACCAATACTTTTTGGATATTTTTTGGTTGGCTTTGTTCCATAGCAAATGGGACTGAAATTGGTTGTTGTTTTTGCAGCATTAAGATTGCTAATTCTAAACTTAACATTCCTGATGCTCCAAAGGTGTGACCCAGTTTCCACTTATTAGTAGTTAAAAAAGGTGTTTTGTTACAAAAAATTGTTGAAATTGCTTTGTTCTCGGACAAATCTCCTTGAATTGTTCCAGGAGCATGCATCACTATAACATCAATCTCTTCAGGATTTATGTCTCCAATTGCCATCTTCATTGATTTCTGAAAACATGCTGCCTCGGTAGAAATTGAAATGTTGTGTTCTAAGATTTCAGTAGCATATCCTATTCCTAAAATTTTAGCAATAGCGTTCTCTTTCTCTCCTTTCTCAATACAAATAGAAGAAGCTCCTTCACCAATGACCATAGTGTTTTTCTTTTTCTCTAAATCTAGAGCTCTACAAGGATATTCAGTAGCTTCTTTTGCGTAAATTTTCATCGCTTGCATTTGAACAATTGTAAACTCAGTTAAACAAGCTTCAGTTCCTCCAACTAAAAATTTATCCGCCATTCCTGCCTGAATCCAAGCAACACCATTTAATAACGCATGTAATGCTGTAGAACAGGTAATAGAATGCGAAATTTCTGGGCCATCAGATTGTAAATCATGTGCTACCCATGAAGAAATATTTCCTAAGGTTGTTGTTGGTGATGAAAGTGTTGCTGTTTTCCCTTTGTCTAAAAACTCTTTGTGGTATTTTTCAAACAGTTCAGTTGCTCCTCTTGAGGACCCTATATTAATTCCAAAATGATCTCCTAGGTTCCATCCAGCATCTTTCATTGCTTTTCTAGAAACATACATTGCATACAAAACAGAATCATCTAATTTTTTGTACTTAGCATCAGAATTTCTCAATGCCTTTATTTCTTTTTGAATAGTAGGTGATAGTTTTGCTACAAAAGCTTTTGAGGCTTCAAATTGTTTTTCTGTAATAAAATGATCATCACTCAAGTAATTTCCCCAAATTTCTTCTTGAGAATTTCCTAGTGCAGAAACAGAGGCAATGGATGTGATAGAAATAGGTTCTTTCAACGAAATTGTTTTGAAGCAAATTTACAATATCGCTAAAGACTCTTCAATGGTTTTATAGACTTTTTCTAACTGTTCTTCAGAAATAACATAAGGAACTTGAATGTAAATAGTATTTCCTAAAGGTCTTAAGAAAACACCTCTATCCATAAAGAACTTTAAAAGTTTATCTCGTAAACTTCCATAACGTCCAGAATCTGTATGTAAATCCAATGCAAAAATGACTCCTGATTGTCTTGTTGATTTAACTTTAGGGTGATTTTTTATTCGTTCATTAAACGTTTTATGCGACTTAATAATTGTACTGATATTTGCCTGAATCTCATCTGACTGAAGTAATTCAATTCCTGCTAAAGCAGCTGCACACGCAACTGGATTTGCGGAATAGGTGTGGCAATGAAAAAATCCTTTTGCAATATCATCACTTAAAAAAGCATCATACACTTCTTGAGTACATGAAGTAATTGCCATCGGAAGTAGACCAGCTGTTAACGCTTTACTTAAACAAATAATGTCTGGTTTTGTATCTACATGATCGGAAGCGAAATTTTTTCCCGTTTTTCCAAAACCTGTCATCACCTCATCTGCAATGGTTAAAATCTTATGGGTTTTACAAAATTTCAGAATTTCATTTAATCCATCTGCATCATGAATTCTCATCCCTGCTGCTCCTTGAACTAGAGGTTCATATATAAATCCAGCAATGTCATAATCCGACTCGAAGCCTTTTAATAGGTTTGAAATTTCCTCATGATTTGTTCCATTAGGCGTTGGAATTCGTTTCACATCAATTAAAAAATCTTCAAACGGACCATTGTAAATTGACAGTCCAGAAACGCCCATTGCTCCGAATGTATCTCCATGAAAACCATTTTCAAAAGCGATAAATATAGATCGTTTTTCTCCTTTGTTAAAGTAGTATTGCAATGCCATTTTAATTCCTGCTTCAACTGCGGTTGAACCATTGTCATTGAAGAAAATTTTGTTCTGACCGTTTGGAAGAATTTTAATGAGTTCTTCTGAAAGCCTTATGGCAGGCTCATGCGTAAAATCGCTAAACATTACTTGATCTAACTGCTGCATTTGAGCATACACGCGACTCGTAATAAAATCATTACAATGCCCAAACATACACGTATACCAAGAAGCAATTGCATCTATGTATTCTTTGCCACTTTCATCTGTTAAAATACATCCCTTCGCTTTTACAATCGCCAAACTTTCAGGGTTTAACTGATGTTGTTTTAGCGGATGCCAAAGGTGTTTTTTATCTCTTTCTTGTAACGTCATTATAGTTTTTCTCTAAATTTATCTGCGTATTCTTTGATCACATTTTGATCAAAATAAGGTTCGTCTTCAATTCTTCCTAAAACAGAGACTCCTGTCATTTTTTTAATAATTGATTCTGTAGTTGAATATTCATCTCCAGAAAAAATGATCGATACGTCAAAGCCCTTTCCTTTCAATAAATTTACAGTTAATAATGTATGGTTGATACTTCCTAGATAATGACGGGAAACCAAAATAACTTTATAATCGGGTTGAATAATATCTAAAATAGTATCCTCATCATTCAAAGGAACTAATAATCCTCCAGCTCCTTCAATCACTAAGTTATTCTTTGTTTTTGGCTCTTTGATTTCTTTCAAACTGATTTTAACTCCATCTATTTCTGCTGATGCATGTGGACTCATAGGGGTCTGCAGAGCATATGAATTTGGATGAAAAACAGATGTTGAATTGGAAATCAATTCTTTTACTTTATCAGTGTCCGAATAGCCCAAGTCACCTGCTTGAATCGGTTTCCAATAATCTGCCTCTAAGGCTTCAACAAGAATTGCAGAAGCTATTGTTTTTCCAACCTCTGTAGAAATTCCAGTGATAAAATACTTCTTAGTCATTTAAAAAATTGTTTTGCATTCATTACAGATGTGCTTTCTTTTTTCGAAAAAAGGGAATAACATAAAAAAAACATTTTTTCTTCGTAATGGAGCAATCAGTACTTTGTGAGAATCACATGAAGAGCAAGACATATTGTTCCCTTTTTCGTCTTTTGCATATGCTCTAATCTCATTATAAATAGGTATTGCTTTCTCTAAATCATCGATATGAACCAATAACTTAACTCCTCCGATTGCTTGACTTAATAATGGATCGGAATCAATTGTCTTTTCATCCATTAAAACCGTTTTGATTTCTTCCGAGTCTAATTTAGACTTCATTACATGAGCCTCTGTAGAATATTCAAAAACAGCTAAAATTACATAATCTTTGTTCATTCGAAATCTTTAAAACTTCTAAACAAAAGTACGAAGTGTCTCTAAGACACTGGTGATTTCTTCTTCCGAATTATAGGAATGCAAACAAAACCGAATTCGTTCTTCTCCTTCTGGAACCGTTGGCGACAAAATGGGTTTTACATCAAACCCTTTTTCCAGCAGATTATTCGCAATTGTCTTTACCTTCTCATTTCCAGAAACGATACAGCAATGTATCGAGGATTTACTTTCTATAAATATCTTTTGCAGTTTCAATCTTTCCAATTCTTTATTAAAAAAATGGATGTTGTTTTCTAAGCTAGATTGAGGATCTAATATTATCATCTCTTTATAACTCATCAAAATAGTTGCCAAAGAATGAGGTGGGAGTCCCGTTGTATAAATAAAACTTCGGGCAAAATTAATCAAGTATTCACTCAGACTCTTGCTTCCTAAAATAGCAGCTCCATGACAACCTAGTGCTTTCCCGAAAGTAACAATTCTAGCAAAGATTTGTGATTCTAACCCTAATTCTTGAATGATTCCAACTCCTTTATCGCCAAAGACACCAACAGCATGAGCTTCATCTACAATTAAAAATGCTTTATATTGATTTGAAATGCGAACCATTTTCCCCAAATCAGGTGAATCTCCATCCATAGAAAAAACGGATTCGGACACCACGTAGATTGTTCCAATCTCTTTAAACTTTTCAAGTAACTTTTCTAAGTCAGTAAGGTTATTGTGTTTAAACTTGTACGATTTAGCATTGCTTAATGTTATTCCGTCACGGATGGATGCATGTGCAAATTCATCATATAAAATTACGTCTCCTTTTTGAGGAACTGACGAGAAAAATCCAATATTGGCATCATATCCTGAATTGAAAATCAACGCTGATTCTGATCTGTGAGTTTCACATAAAAAGCGTTCTACTTCTTCATATAAAGTGTAATTTCCAGAAATTAATCGAGAACCTGTTGCCCCATTTTGAATCCTGTTATTCTCTTTTAAATATTGATGAGAATCCTCAAAAACAGTTTGAGATCTAGACAATCCTAAATAATCATTAGAAGAGAAGTCAATCAACTTTTGCTGATCTTTTAAAGTACGAAGAGATTGGTTGTCTCTTCGTTTTTCTATTTTGTCTTCTAACTTTTTCGGTAAATTCATTATAACAAAAGTAGCCAAAATCTCGTACCTTTGTCTTCTAATTTTAGAAATGGAAAAAGAGACGAGTCTTAAAGAAAGATGGCTTTATTTAGTTGATGAGTTGACAGAGCAATTCTCAGATGGTGATGAACTAAATTTAGATGGAATTATCTATTTAATTGGAGTTCAAGAACTAGGTCAAGGGAAAAAACAATTCAAAAAAGATGAGAAAGTTAACTTAATGCATATTGCTATTTGTAAGTTACTAGAGCCTTATGGGTATTACGAATTTGATTATTTCGATGATGAAGGATGGCCACATTATAAAATACTCACAGATCTTCCTAGCTTAAAACCTGGTGAGCAAACTGTTTTAATGAAAGAGGCTATTGTGAGCTATTTTGAAGGGATTGACTTCTTTAAGTAACACTCAGTTTTCTTACCATGAAAGAATACACTTTTGGAAACCATCGTTTTACATATACGCCTAGTTTTTCTTTAAATCCTGCGATATAAACTTCTTGTTTCTTTTTGCGGATTCCTTTTGCCATCAACTTTACAAAACGCTCAGGTTTTATTCCATTGGCTGTTGCTTTATCCATTGTTTGTTGTGGCGTTCCATCTCCTTGTAAAGCATTCATAGAAACATTGGTTGTTACATAACCTGGGCAAATTAATGTCACATCAATATTGTCATCATAAATTTCTGCACGAAGACTATCAAAGAAACCGTGCAAAGCGTGTTTCGATGCAGCATAACTAGAACGTAAAGGTGTTCCAACTTTACCAACAATGCTCGTTGTCACAACAATGTGTCCTTGTTTCTTTTCTAAAAAATGAGGCAAAACAGCTTTTGTTAATGCGATGGTCCCCATATAATTAATGTCAATAATCCTTTTATCAATTTCTATCATGGTATCTTTTGCAAAAGATCGTTGACTAATTCCTCCGTTATTCACTAAAATATCAATCCTCCCAAAAAAACTCATTGCCTTTTCTACTGAGATATCAAAACTGTGGTACTTCTCCAAATCCAAAGGCAAAATCCAGACATTTTCTGAGTTTTTACATTCAGCTTTTACAGATTCTAATACTTCTTTATTTCTAGCAGAAAGAATTAATAACGCGTTTTGATTGGATAACTCAAAAGCCAAAGCTTTTCCAATACCCGACGAAGCGCCCGTAATCCAGATGACTTTATTCTGAAAATTCATTTTAGTTAAATTTCTAAGCAATGTACATATTTTGAAGAAGAAATAGTAATTTTGGTACGCTTCTTGGGAAGCTATATTCAAATTTTATCACATGAAGAAAAGTCTGTTTTTACTGTTTTTTGTTTCGTCAATTATTCAAGCACAGTACACTGTAAAAGGAAATATAAGCAACGCTAATAAATATGCTTCGGTATTTCTTTATAAGATTGAAGGCTCTAAGCAGTTATATTTGCAGAATGCTCAAATACAAAAACAAAACAACAACGGCACCTTTGAATTTAAATTAGCTTCAGACGCTAAACCTGGAGTTTATAGAGCTATTTATGATTTGAGGCAGCGAAATTCTTATGTTGAGTTTTTATTTAATAAAGAAAATATTGATGTCTCCTTTGATCCAAACAACAAAGAAGCAACTCCTGTTTTTAATCAGTCAAAAGAAAATAAGCTTTACAATCGGTTTTTAAACGATATTTCTTCAGTTCAGTACATCACTGACTCACTTCAAAGAGTGTATTTAAAAAAGCCCTCTCAAGTTACTGCTATTGCTTATAAAAAAGCAGTAGCAAAAGTGAATCAGACCCAAAGCTCCTATGAGAAAAAAGCTATAGGGACTTTAGCCTATCATTTTATAAAATCTACAAAAAGATATAATTCATCTGAAGTTATAAAAGGTACTGAGGCCTATTTTAAAGGAGCTTTATCACACTTTTTTGACAATATAGATTTCAACAATCGAAACTTATATAATTCATCTTTTTTAGTTGACAGAATTACTGATTATATTTTTTATATGAATTATTCTCAGAACAAAGCAGAACAAAATAATTTGCATAAAAAAGCTGTTGATGTATCTATGAGTAAGCTTACAAATGTTTCATTCAAAGCAGATGTTATTGAATACTTAATCTCAACTTTTGCGACTTATAAAAAGTCTAAAATGGTAGATTACATCTTTACCTATCATTTTAACAAATTGCCAAAAGCAAATCAAAATTTAGAGTTTAAACAACAAATCATGGAAACCATGAAAACTGCAATAGGCAATATTGCTCCCGATTTTTCTTGGGAAGAAAATGGTAGAATGATGAGTTTATCTCAGTTAAAAGATGGTGAAAATTATCTGTTGATTTTTTACAGCACAGGATGTCCTCATTGTTTAAGAGAAGTTCCGGAAGTGTTCACCTTTTTAAAAGGAAAAACAAAGACTAAGGTGGTTGCTTTTGCAATGGAAACATCTGATAGCCCTTGGAAAAATTACAAAAAAACATTACCTGGATGGCATCATGTTCTTGGGTTAAACAAGTGGGAAAACAAAATTGCAAGAACCTATCAAATTAATTCGACTCCTACCTATTTTGTTTTAGGGAAGGATAAAAAGATTCTTGAAAATCCAGAAACAATTGAAGAATTGAAAGTGATTTTAAAAGGATTGAATTAAAAGTGCAAAAAAGCATCTTCTAAATGTTTCATTTCTAAACCTGTTTCTGATTTTGTTATCGCAACAATGTCAAAACGTACCTCGACATCTAAATCATTTTGATTTACATATTCATTTACTGCCGTCACTAATAGTTTTATCTTCTTTGGGTTTACAAAGTCTTGCGGATTTCCAAACTCATTACTTGATCTCGTTTTTACCTCAACAGCAGCTAGTATATTTTCTTTTTGAGCAATGATATCTACTTCTGCTTTTTGATATCGCCAATTTCTTTCGAGAATTTCATAGCCTTTTTTAATAAGGTAATCAACAGCTAATTGTTCTCCTTCTTTTCCTAATTCATAGTGTTCTGCCATGTCTCTAAAATAAAAAATTAATAGTACATTTAGCCAATGGATTTCCCTTTTAGTTTTGGTCAAAAGAGTTCTTTACTCCTAATTTTCTTTTTTCATGGAATCGTTTTCTCCTTTTTATTATTTAGAAAAGGAATTTTCCAAGATGATAAACCAAGTAAGTGGTTGAGTTTGTTATTATTCCTATGTAGTATGTACATAGCTCCCTATATGTTGGGATATGCCAATTGGTATAGTGGAGACGCTACTGGTGAAATTTTGTTCTTTGTACCTTTCATGCAGGTATTAGTTATTGGCCCTGTTGTTTATTTTTATATACAAAGTTTACTCAATTCAGATTTCAAGTTCTCCAAAAGGGACTGGATTCACTTCATCCCTGGATTTCTTTACCTCCTATATTCTTTGGTCGTTTTTATCGGAGATAAGTTCATCTTTGAAGAGTTCTATTTTTATGCAGATCGCAGGGATAAAGACCTCAAAACATGGTACCAATTGTTAGGCCTAACGTCAATGATTTATTATTTAATTCTTAGCCTCAAAAAGTATTTATCATACAAGAGAGTCATTTTTGAAGTAGTTAGTTATGCAGATACCATTCTTTTTCGCTGGATTCAAAATTTCTTATTAGCGTTTTTAACACTGCTAATTATTAGAATTATTTTCTTTTTTTCAAATCCACAATGGGTTGAATTTGGAAGTCACTTCTGGTACTTTATATGCTTTTCATTCATTCTTTTTTATATTGCTGTCAGTGGCTATACTCAAGCGATTAAATCTTCCTCTTTTGTGATGACAAAAGTTGATGAGAGTCATTTGATTCCAGAACAAGAGAAAACGACAATGAGTTCTGTTGATATTGACCATTGGAAAACTCAGTTAATTTTACTTTTAGAGAAACATAGAATCTATGAGAATCCTCATCTTACATTATCTGATGTTGCCGAAAATTTAAAGACCAACACAAGACTGATTTCTTCTGTCGTTAATAATGGCTTTCAAATGAATTTTAACGATTTCATTAATCATTATCGTATTGAAGCTGTAAAAAATAAGCTTCGAAGAGGAGAGCATCAAACCACCACATTGTTAGGTCTAGCTTATGATTGTGGCTTTAATAGTAAAGCCACCTTTAACAGAGCTTTCAAAAAAAGTACTTCTTTGTCCCCTAAAGAGTATATTGAAAAGCTCTAAAACCTCTCGACTGAGCCTGTCTTGAGCGTTAGTCGAAAGGCTCGATGTGATATCTTTCTTTATAAATAGGTCTCAAATCTTGATTTGAAGCGTTTGGCTTGGTGATAAGCATGACTTTTGTCTCGAAATATAATTATTCGTCATGAAAAAACTTATTGCTTTATTATTCTTATTATTCTCTATTCTTGTAAATGCCCAGAATATAGATATTAAAAAAATCGATGCTTTTGTCGATTCAAAAATTGGAGAAAATGATCCTGGATTAATGGTAGGGATTGTCAAAGATGGAAACATTATTTATGAAAAATATCGTGGATTAGCCAATTTACAACATCAAGTAAAAACTACTAAAAGAACACGGTCAAACATTGCATCTACAGCAAAGCAATTTACTGCTTTGATGATTTTACATTTGTCATTAGAAGAAAAATTAAAACTTGATGATGACATTCGAAAGTATTTACCAAAACTATACCCTAGAGTTAAAGAGAAAATTCGTATTCGACACTTACTAAATCATACTTCTGGAATTCGAGACTATTCTGATTTATTGAGTATTCAAAACAAAATTTGGTGGAAACAAATGGGTTTGAATAATAACGACATAATCGAATTATTAGAAAGACAAGAGGATTTAGGTTTTGCTCCTGGGTCAGAGTATATGTACAGTAACTCTGGTTATACTATTCTAGCAAAAATCATTGAAAAAGTTTCTGGAAAAAAATTCAACGATTATTCAAAAAAGTTTTTCGAAGAATTAGGAATGGATAAGACTTCATTTGTTAAACGTTACATGGGTGTGATTCCTAATAAAGCCGATCCTTATTCTGATTGGGGTTCTGGCGTTTGGTTACTAACTCCAACAGTAACAAAAACGAATGGTGACGGTGCTTTATACACAACTCTCAAAGACCAATTAATTTATGAGCAAGCTTTGCAAAATGCAAATCACAACAATAATGTTCTTTTAATTAAAAGTCAGCAACCAATACCCAATAGCGAAATCACAACTTATGGCTTTGGATTGAGGCTTGGTAATTGGTTAGGGAGAACAGCCGTGCATCATGATGGTGCAACAACTGGATATCATTCGCAAACAATTCGATTTCAAAAAGAAAAATTAACTGTTTTCGTCATGAGTAATAACGGTAATATCAGTAGTGAACTCATTGCTAATGAAATTACAAATGCAATACTTCCCAAAAAAAAACTAGAGAACACTTATGATGTAAGCATCAACAAGACTCAAAATAAAACTTCTCTTGAAAGTTTGGTTGGACAATATAGATCCCCAAAAGGGACGATTATTCGAATTCAATTAAGAGAAGGGAAACTTTACTGGAAAATGGATAATAATAATCCTTTTGAACTACAACATGAGAAAGATAATTTATATTCAATTGTAGGGAATTCATCAACAAAAATTGGTTTCAAGATTGAACGTAATAATAACAATGAGTTAACTGTTTTCTGGCCTAGTTCTGAAAAATCAGTGTACAAAGGTATTGCTGTTTTCAACCCTACTAAGCCAGAATTAGAGGATTATGAGGGCCAGTATTACAGTAATGAATTGGAAGTGTCTTTCAATATAGAACTCAATAGGCAAGGAAAATTGATGATTTGGATGGATGGTAGAAAAAACGCTGGTAAAGTTGAAGTCATCAATAAAAATGAGTTGTTGTTCTCTGACTATCGAATGAAAATTGAGCGAGATGTTTTTGATAGAGTTACTGGAATTTTAGTGACTACAAAACGTGTATTAAACATTCGCTTTGCTAAAAAAAAGAAATTACAATTTCAGCCTAAAATATCTACTGAAAATGGTTCTATTAATGTCACGACTATTGGCTCTAGAGATGGAAACTCATCACAAATTTTGCTCACAAAAAATTATCCAAATGGTAATGAAATATGGTCAAAACAATTCGGAGGAAAAAGTTATGACAAAGCAAGTTCTATTATGGCAACTATAGATGGTTATATTATTGTTGGTTCTACGAGTTCTTACGGAAAAGGGAATTACAATATGTATGTCATAAAAACCGATAAAAAAGGAAAGAAAATTTGGCAAAATACGTACGGTGGTTTTTACAATGAATATGGATACGCAGTAGAAAAAACTGACAAAGGTTATTTGATAAAAGGAACCAAACAATGGTGCAGTTCAAACACAGATGTTTTTAATAGAACATGTACGACCAACGTATGGTTTGTATTCATTGATGAAAAAGGGAAAGAACTCTCCAACAAAATATTAAAAGAAATAGACACAATAACTTATCCTAAAAAGAAATGAAATGCAAAATTCCAACCATATTTAAGTTTATAGTAGCACTATTTACAATAACTGCTTTCACTTCTTGTGATCAAAAACCAAGAGAATTAACGAACTTACAAATCAAAAGCTTAGATTCGATTGCTACTATTGATGTTCCAGAAGGAGCTCCAGGAGTTGCTGTTGGAGTCGTTATGGATGGGAAAATCGTCTATGAAAAATATGCAGGTTATGCCGATTTAAAAGACAGCACTTTTATTGACGAACGATCACGATTTAACATTGCTTCTAACGGAAAACAATTTACTGCATTGGCTATTTTGAGTTTGATTGAGGAAGGAAAGTTAGCCCTTGATGATGATATCAGGAAATTCTTCCCAGAGTTATATCCAACGATTAAAAGCAAGATAAAAGTCGCTCATTTATTAAATCATACTAGCGGAATTAGAGATGTGTATAACCTATGGGCTTTACAAGGAATCACTTGGTGGGAACATACGTATGACAACAATGATGCTCTCAACTTATTAAGAAAACAGGATGATTTGAATTTTGAACCAGGATCAAAATACTATTATAGCAACTCTAATTACATCGTATTGGCTGAAATAGTAAGTAGAGCATCTGGTAGCAACTTTATTGATTATACAAATCAAATGTTTCAAAATTTGAACATGCCCAACACTTCTTTTACAGGAAATTATAAAACCATTAATGGCCAGATAGCAAAACCTTATTTCAGTTTTGATACTTGGTTTAATTACGATTGGATTTGGAATATTCACGGCGATGGAAATCTTTTTTCTACACTCCAAGATCAATTGGAATTTGAAAAGATTCTCCAAACCAAAAAGAACAAAAGATTCACTAAAGAATTATTAGAGCAAAGTCAATCTTTACTCCCTAACTCTACAACCCAAAAGTATGGCTATGGTGTTGAGTTTATGGAGCATCAAAAAATTCTTTATAAATATCACGGAGGATCAACGGGTGCTTGGAAAGCCATTACAGCACGATTTGAAAAGCAAAACTTCTCAATTATCACCTTAACCAATAGCGGGAAAACAGATCCGATGACACAAACGCTCAATACTGCAAATGTGTTGATGGACCTGAAAGCCAGTTCTGATGGTATTCGATTGACTCCAGAGAAAGTTGGTCCTTATGTAACCATAGAAGATATCATAGGAATGTATGAAATCAATGGGTTTATTTGGGAGTTTGTAGAAAGAGGTGGAGATTTATATTTGCTACGAGCGGGAAGAAATGACACAAAACTCGTTAGAGAAGCAGACAATGTATTTCAGCAGTGGAATGATGCTCCTTTTAAACAAGAATTTACAAAAAATGAACAAGGTGAAATGAAAGTTACTGCCTATTATCCAAGAACACCAACGTTCTCTCTGACGAGAAAGAATACTGATTTTTCAGGATTTAATTATGGAACCATTGATGGGACTTATGTTAATAAAGAGACGTCCGTTTCTTTCGAAATTAAACATACTTCTGGAAGGAATTATAAAGTTGTTAGTGGTGAAAATACAATGAAAGCCGTTCTATTGTCAAGAGAGGAATTGGTCATCAATGATTACAACTATCGAATCAGAATTGGCAAGACAACCGATGGAAAAATTTCTAATGTGTTTTTAACTTTTCGAAGAATTCAAAATGTGCGGTTTTCTAGGGTAGAATAAAAATCACATTGTTTGTAACCTTTAAGTGTTTACCTGTATCCTATGGGTATAATAACTCAATTTTTACAAAATGACATTAACGCTCAAAACAGTACTCGTAATTTTTCTTCTGACTTCTATTGCAAGTATAAATGCCCAAAATAAATCAGAATTATTCTCCATTTTAAAGGCAAAAGACAACCAATTATTTGAAGTAGGGTTTAACCGATGTAATTTAAAGCAAGTAGAAAAATTAGTGACAAATGACATCGAATTCTATCATGATATAGACGGAGTTACTAAATCGAAGAAAAAGTTCATTAATTCTATCAAAGAGAATTTATGCAGTTCTGGAAAAAACAACATTAGACGAGTTTTAGACGAGGCTAGTTTTGAAGTTTTCCCTCTATACAAAGACGGTAAGTTGTATGGCGCTGTACAAAATGGAATTCATCGTTTTGGACAAACAAAAGCTAATTATTCTCACTTATGGCTAAAAGAAAAACAAGAATGGAAACTTTCTAGAGTACTAAGTTACAACCATCATAAAGAGCAAGATGTTTCAAAAAACAATCGCTTGAAACTGTCTGTAACAGAATTAAAACAATATGTTGGAACCTATGAGTTCTCTCCAGAATTTATACTAACAATTCGTATAAAGGATGGCAAATTATACGGAGGGTCTCAAGGTGATGAAGTTGAAATTACTTCTTATAAAAAACACAAGTTTATTGATGCCGAACAAACGCATGACTTGGAGTTCATTTTAAATAAAAAAGGAATCGTTTCTAGCCTTAAAATGAAAGGTGATGGAATGGAAATGATAGCACTAAAACAAAATAATTATGATTGAAGCAATTGTATTTTGCGTTATAGCTGTAGCGGCTATTGCAGCGATTTTTTTCGGATGGGTTTTTTATCAAAAAGCAAGAGATAAAGAACGTATTTATCTCATCGAAAGAGGTGAAAAACTTTCAGATATCTTGCAAGCTCAAAAAGAAAATAGAATTCGATTTGTTTTCCCTTGGTCCCAACTAGGTATCGTAACAAGTAGCCTAAGTATTGCTTTTATAATTATCGCTTTTGTCATTCGTTATTTAGAAAATGATCAAGAATTATTCAAAGGTTTTATTATTACCTCGGTGATTGGCCTTTGTTTAAGTGTTGCTTTTTTCATTGTTAATTCTATGAGTAAAAAAAAGCATCATTGATATGGAAAGTGTCTACATCGATAAGGTTCTTTCCGGTGATGTTGAGGCATTTACTTACTTTGTAAAAACCTATAAAAATATGGCTTTTACCGTTTCTCTTTCAATTGTTAAAGATGAGCAATATGCAGAAGAAGTAACTCAGGATGCTTTTATGAAAGCTTTTAATGGGCTTAAATCGTTCAATAGAACAGCAAAATTTAAATCGTGGTTTTATAGAATCGTAGTCAACGAATCTTTTTTACGATTACGTACTCTAAAAAAAAGTAAACCTATTGTCCCTATAGAGGAACAAAATGATGCTATTCTTGAGGAGCAATTTGAAGAGATCACTGAAAACCACAGTGCAAGAATATCTAAAGTTCTGTCACTAATGCCTCCCAAAGAGGCATTGGCTTTGGAGCTTTTCTACCTACAAGAAATGAGTATTAATGATATAACTATTGTTACGGAATGGACAAAAACTAACACAAAAGTAATTCTCCACAGAGCAAGAAAAAACATCCGTTTATTATGGAAAAAAAACACATCAATATGAACTTAGAAAAAAACAACTTAGAATTTCAAGATGGTTTTGTAGAGTCTGTCTTGCAAAATGCAGATCATACTATTTTAACAATTGATTTTGAGAATCAATTGATGAAAAAAGTTCGAGCAAATCATTCGTACAAAAAAGAAGTGACCTCTAGATTAAAGAAATCAATGTTCTATTTCCTAATTGGAATACTGTTAATTATACTCTATCCTTTGGTTTCAATTTTACGTAAACCTCTCTTTGAGAGTTCGACGAACATTTTATCTGTTTCTGTTCTTTTTTTCTCTATCATAATAGGAGTAATCACTATCGATAATTACAGACGGTTTTTCCAATCGTTATAATTTAACAGTGATATAAATAATAAAGGGTTTAATTTTCTTCTTCTTTTAACTTAGCAATATACTTCTTCGTTTCTTTCATCACTTTTGGAGCTAAAATAATTGTTGCTAGCATTGTAGGAATTGCCATTAATGCAAAAGTGCTATCTATAAGTCCTAACATCATTTTTAAACTGGTCATTGCTCCTAAAAGGATACTCCCAATATAAAAATAGTTGTAGTAATGTTTATTTTTTGCTCCTGCTAAAAACGACAAAGATTTTGTTCCGTAATACGAATACGAAAACAGTGAAGAAATACTAAATATGGCTACACAAACTAGTAATAAATACTTTCCAATGCCTGGCATCGCTTCTCCAAAAGCTGTTGCTGTTAAACTCACTCCATTTGTGTCGCTCGTTTGCCAAACTCCAGTAACTAAAATGGCTAAAGCTGTTAAAGTACAGACAATAATAGTATCAATAAAAGGTCCGAGCATAGCTACCAAGCCTTCTCTTATAGGTTCTGTTGTTTTTGCTGCTCCATGAGCCATTGGCGCTGTTCCTATTCCTGCTTCATTAGAAAATGCTCCTCGTCTAACTCCTAAAATAATTAAAGCCCCTAGAGCTCCTCCAAAAAGTGCTTCATCATTAATAAATTCGGCAGAAAATGCATCTGTAAAAATCATTCCTAAATATTTAGGAACAACATCAATATGCACACCTAAAATAATGACTACAAGGACAAAGTATAATAACACCATTGCAGGAACTAACTTCGAAGTAACTTTTCCGATACGTTTTACACCACCTAGTATTACAATAGAGGTAATAATAATTAAAACAATTCCTATCATTAAGTTAGTATAGTTACTAACTTCTACTCCGTTTGGAACTAATAAAATATCATTGATAGCCTGGGTTAACTGATTTACATTAAAAACAGGCAAAGCCCCTATCATAGCACATGCACTAAAAAACACAGCTAAAGGTTTCCATTTTTTTCCAAGTCCTTCTACAATAAAGTACATTGGTCCACCTTGTAATTCTCCATTACTATCCTTTCCTCGGAACATAATGGCTAGTGATGATGTAAAAAACTTTGTAGACATTCCTACTACAGCACTCATCCACATCCAAAAAATAGCTCCGGGTCCACCTACGGCAATTGCCACAGCAACTCCAGAAATGTTTCCCATACCAACAGTTGCTGAAAGGGCAGTTGTTAATGCTTGAAAATGACTGATTTGCCCTGGGTCATTAGGGTCGTCATACTTTCCTCTAAGTACTTGAATAGCATGTCCGAAAAATCGAAAAGGAAGAAATCTAGAACGAATTAAAAGATAAATTCCTCCTCCAATTAATAAAATAAGTAGCGGTGTTCCCCAAATAAAAGAGGCGAAATCAACAATTAGGTTTTCAAAAAATGTATACAACTTGTCTGTTTTAGGTTTACAAATATAATAGTATCTAGAACTTTATTGCCAATAAGTATAATTACTTGTTTTTTACAATATCTGTCTAAAGTATCGGATTCTCCTTTTTATTCTAACTCTTATCCTTTATCTTTGAGAAGCTTATAAAGAAAAAGTTACTGACGCAACACCGTCCTCTTCTAGTTATTCAGTTCCTTTTTATCAGATTTTAGACAGTTTGTCTATTGTTTTTTTATTGTATTTAACCCTAAATTAAGGATCATGAAAAAAGTGAGAATCCTATCTCTAGACGGTGGAGGTATGAGAGGAATTATTCCAGCTACTGTATTGGAATATGTAGAAAAAAAGATTATTGAAAAAACAGGAAATCCTGATGCCCGACTTGCAGATTACTTCGATTTTGTAGCAGGAACTAGCACAGGTGGTATTCTTAGTGCTTTTTACCTTACTCCTGCAAAAGTAAATAACGATGGGCCAAGCTCTAGGTTCAAGGCTTCTGAGGCTTTGGAATTTTATTCTAAAGATGGCTATAAGATTTTTAACGAATCGAAAAAGTGGAGTTGGTTTGGACTTCGGCAACTTTTTAATGCTGCCAAGTATAGTCCAAAAGAGTTAGAACGTATTTTGCAAGAACAGTTCAATAATTTAAAGTTAAGCGATTTATTAAAACCATGTATCATAACAACCTATGACATGTCTTCAAAATCATCATTCTTTTTTAGCAGTAGAGAGCCAGTAGCTAAGCAACGAGAATTTTATGTAAAAGATGTACTTCGTTCTACATCTGCAGCACCTACTTATTTTCCTCCCGCATTCATTCACAATTTAAAAACACTTGATAAAACCATGGTAAATATTGATGGTGGTGTTTTTGCAAACAATCCTGCTTTATGTGCTTATTCTGAATGTAGAAATACAAAATTTAAGCAGGTTGAGTTTCCTGGCGCTAGTGACATGTTAATTGTTTCAATAGGTACTGGAGGAGGTCAATTTAAATTACCCAATGTTCCTGAAAGTAACAAATGGGGGATTCTTAAATGGGCAACCTGCATCCCAGATATTATGATGGATGGTAGTGTTGACACTGTCAGTTACCAAATGAAAAACATTTTTGACACTGTTCGCGAAAATGGAATGCTCAACTATAAAAGAATTGATGTTCCAAAAGATAAACGATCATACTCTAGTGATATGGCAGATGCCTCTCCAAAAAATGTTGCTGCTCTCAAAGCAGCTGGCGAAGAAGCTTTGAAAGATGCTTTAAAAGACAAAGAAGGAGAACACAGCCTCGATCAAATAATCGATTTATTAATCTCAGATAATTAACCATACGGTCATGAAAAAAATATTTTCCCTATTTGTCTTCTGTTTTTTGATTTCTAGTTGTGTTTCAATCCCGAAAGAAACAGTTCAGCTATCTCAAGCTTTAGGCAACGACATAAAAGTGCTACACACATCACATAGAAATGCAATTAGTATTTACTATCAAAAAATAAAGGACAATATCGACATCTTCATTAAAGACGTATACTCGCCTTTTATCATTAATTATGTGCTAAAAAAAGAATTGGCTTCTTATAAAAGCGATCAAGAATCACTTTTTAAATCTTTAAATGATGCTGCACAAAAGAATGATGTAAAAGATACTGAGAAGGCAACAAAAGATATGCAAGATTTTCTAGAAGCTGCTAACAGACAAATAGAAAAAAAAAGGTCTGAATTGATGAATCCAATCGTTTCTCAAGAAACGGAGCTACTTCTTAAAATTGATCAATCCTATCAAAATGCTTCATATGCAAACTCAACGATTACTGCCTATCTACAGTCTATCCGAAAGGTGAAAGAAACACAACAAGAGGCTCTTTCTATGATTGGCTTAAAAGGTCTTGATAGTACTGTTACAAATAAATTACTTCGTCTATCAGATGGTATTAATGAAGCCATTCAAAAAGGAAAAGAAATTGATACAAAGAGTGATGATGCTTTCAATAAAATCAAAGAAATCACTGATAAAATTAAAGATTTAACCAAAAAAAATAACTAGTTATGTCAAATAGATTCGATGACTTATTTGCTGAAGCAGACAATGCCTTTAGTGGACAATATAAAGATCAATTAAATGAATTATTGGGCTTATCAAAAAGCGAACTTGATTCATTAACCCCTGACACTAAGGGCATGAGTGTCTATTCTAAACTGATAAAGGTAGTAGAACAAGCTTCAAAAGACAATCTAGCGCAAGCAGATCTGATTAATAATATCAAATCTTTAGGTGATTTAGCAGTAAAAATTGCGAAAAAAGTACCCGCTTTGGCTGCAATCCTTTAAAGCAAAGCGGAAGTCATCAATTCTTAAAAGTAAGTGTTGATGGTTTTTCTTTATTGACTGATAAAGAGATCTTTCTTCCTAAAATTAACGCTCTATTATCTGTTTCATGTCCTGCAGGAAATCCAAATAAAACAGGAAAATTATATTCAGACACAACATTTAAAATCAGCTGTTCTATAGAGCTTCCCCATTTTGTTGTGTTCTTTTTAATGTTACTCATATCGCCAATGACAAGCCCTTTACATTTCTCAAAATAACCGGCTCTTTTTAGGCTTTGCAACATTCGATCTATATGATATTTATATTCTCCAATTTCTTCAATAAATAAAATTTTTCCTTCTGTTGAGATAGAACTTTTACTGCCTAACATGGTAAGTAAAATGGTTAGATTTCCTCCCACAATCTCACCTTCCACGACACCTTCTCTATTGTATTTAGATCCTTTTATTTTATAAAACAATTGCTCTCCAAAAAGCGCTTTCCGTAATGTCTCAATACTTTCTTTACTATCCTCTGGATCAAAATCCATACTTGTTCCCATCATCCCGTGAATCGTTTGTACACCAAGAGTGTGAATATGACTATGTAAGGCTGTTACATCTGAATAACCGATAATCCATTTAGGTTTTTTTGTAAACTTTGTAAAGTCCAAATCATCCAAAATACGCACGCTTCCATAACCTCCCCTTGCAGACCAAATAGCTTTAATGTTTGGATTGTCTAATGCTTTTTGAAAATCACCTGCTCTTTCTGAATCTGTACCAGCAAAATGATTGTTCTGATTAAAAACATTATGACCAATCATTACCTTTAATCCCCAACTTTCAGCCAAAGCTTTTGCTTTTTCAATTAGGTCTTGCTTGTTCTTTAAAATTCCTGCAGGAGCTACAATTGCTATTGAATCACCTTTAACTAAATAATCAGGTTGTACTAATTTCATAGGTTTAGAAATTGAATCATTCTCTGTTTGTGCTTGTAATGACAAGAAAGAAATTGATACTAAAAGTATAGACACGAGTTGAATTCGTTTCCTCATAAAAATGCTTTTGGTAAATGTATCTATTTTCATTGAGTTTCAAAAATATGTTCGGGTTGCTTTTTGTACTTTTGTCTGTTCAAAAACCTGACCAAAAAGAAAGTCGTTCATGAGTTCTTCTAAAAGATATACAATTACTGCAGCCTTACCTTACACCAATGGCCCAATTCATATTGGTCACCTAGCTGGGGTTTATGTGCCTGCCGATATTTACGCTCGCTATTTGAGATTAACTGGAAATGATGTCGCCTACATTTGTGGGAGTGATGAGCATGGTGTTGCTATTCCAATGCGTGCAAAAAAAGAAGGTGTTTCTCCTCAAGATATTATCGATAAATATCATGGAATCATCAAACAATCTTTTCAAGATTTTGGAATTTCTTTTGATAATTATTCTCGTACCTCTTCCGAGATTCATCATAAAACAGCTTCAGACTTCTTTATTGATTTGTATGAAAAAGGAGAGTTCATCGAAGAAGTAACAGAACAATTATACGATGCAGAAGCCGATCAGTTTTTAGCAGATCGTTTTGTAGTAGGAACCTGTCCAAAATGTGGCTTTGAAGAAAGTTATGGAGATCAGTGTGAGAACTGTGGAACCAGTCATAATGGAACAGATTTAATCAACCCTAAATCTGCAATTACAGGAAATGTCCCGACAGTAAAAGAAACCAAACACTGGTTTTTACCTTTAGATAAGCACGAGGATTTCTTGCGTGAATGGATCTTAAAAGGGCACAAAAAAGACTGGAAGCCTAACGTTTATGGTCAAGTAAAATCTTGGGTTGATGATGGTTTACGACCAAGAGCTGTGACTCGTGATTTAGATTGGGGTATTCCTGTACCTGTTGAAGGGGGAGAAGGAAAAGTGTTGTATGTATGGTTTGATGCTCCTATTGGATACATTTCATCTACAAAAGAATGGGCTGCTAGAGAAGGAAAAAATTGGGAAGATTATTGGAAAGATGAAAACACCAAATTGGTGCATTTTATAGGAAAAGATAATATTGTGTTTCACTGTATTATTTTCCCATCGATGTTAAAGGCACATGGCGATTATATTTTGCCTGAAAATGTTCCTGCCAATGAGTTTTTAAACTTAGAAGGCAATAAGTTATCGACATCAAAAAACTGGGCTGTTTGGTTGCATGAGTACTTGGAAGAGTTTCCAAATCAGCAAGATGTTTTGCGTTATACACTAACGGCAAATGCTCCTGAGAGTAAGGACAACGATTTTACTTGGAAAGATTTTCAAGCAAAAAACAACAACGAATTGGTTGCCATTTTTGGAAACTTTATCAATCGTGTTGTTGTCTTAACTCACAAATATTACAATGGAGTAGTTCCAGAACCTAATGAGTTTTCTGAAGTTGATGAAGATGCTTTAGCTGCTATCAAAGATTTCCCTGCAAGTATTGGAAAATCTATAGAGCGTTATCGTTTTAGAGAAGGGTCTCAAGAATTGATGAATCTAGCTCGATTAGGAAACAAATATTTGGCTGATGAAGAACCTTGGAAAGTCATAAAACTAGATGAAGAACGCGTAAAAACCATTATGTATGTGGCGCTTCAAATTGCTGCTGGTTTAGCTGTAGTTTCCGAACCATTTTTACCATTTACTTCTTCTAAATTGAAAAACATTCTAAATGTCACCCTGAGCGGAGTCGAAGGGTCTCTTTCATGGAATGACATTTCAGAAAAAGACATCTTACTACCATCTGGCCATGAAATTGGAAAAGCTGAATTGTTGTTCTCTAAAATTGAAGACAAAACTGTTGCTGTTCAATTAGAAAAACTGGTGGCTACTAAAAAAGCCAATGAGCAGGAAAACAAAGTAGTTGAGCCTCAAAAAGAAACCATAGAATTTGAAGATTTTACGAAGTTAGACATTCGTGTGGGAACAATTTTAGAAGCAGAGAAAGTTGCTAAAACAAAGAAACTTTTACAATTAAAAGTCGATGTTGGAATAGATGTAAGAACCATCGTGTCTGGAATTGCTGAGAGTTTTTCTCCTGAAGATATTATCGGACAACAAGTAACGGTTTTAACTAACTTAGCTCCAAGAAAAATTAGAGGAGTTGAAAGTCAAGGAATGATTTTAATGACAGATACTCCCGATGGAAAATTGGCTTTTGTAGAGCCTGAACAAAAAGTAACCAACGGACAGCAGATTAGTTAATGCTCAAAATAGCATATCATCCCATTTATAGACATCCTTTGCCGTTAGGGCATCGTTTTCCAATGGGTAAATATGAATTACTGCAGCAACAACTTTTATACGAAGGAACTTGCAAAGAATACAACTTCTTTGAACCTGAAGTTCCAAATAATAAATACTTTTTTTTGACTCACGACCCTGAGTATGTATCGGATTTGATGAACTTGACATTGGATCCAAAAATGGCAAGGAGAATAGGATTTCCTTTAAGTGAAATCTTAATTGAACGAGAAATGATCATTGCTGGCGGAACCATGGAGGCTAGTGTGTTTGCATTAGAAAATGGCATTTCTATGAATATTGCTGGAGGGACACATCATGCATATACCAATAAAGGAGAGGGTTTTTGTATGTTGAATGATCAAGCTATTGGGACTAGGTATCTGCAAGAAAAAGGATTAGTTCAAAAAATTTTGATTGTAGATCTAGATGTACATCAAGGAAATGGAACCGCAGAAATCTTTCAAAATGATGATTCTGTCTTCACCTTTTCAATGCATGGAAAGAAAAACTATCCCTTTCAAAAAGAACAAAGTGATTTAGATATTCCTTTAGAAAGTGGAACTCAAGATGAGGAATACCTTCAAATTTTACAAGAAACGCTCCCTAAACTCATTGCAGAACAAAAGCCTGATTTCATTTATTATTTATCAGGTGTAGATATCATTGAATCTGATAAATTAGGAAAATTATCCCTAACTATTGAAGGCTGTAAAGAACGTGATCGTTTTGTTTTAGAAACCTGTAAGAATTCTAATATTTCGGTGATGTGTAGTATGGGAGGAGGCTACTCTCCAGACATTAAAACCATTGTTGATGCACATGCCAATACATTTCGTTTGGCTCAAGAGATTTTCTTTTAAATCAGTACTATAAATCCAACCACTGTTTAAAAGCAGCCGCTTTATTTTTTCCTATGACAATATCAATTTCAGAAGGCGGGTTCACTTGAATCTTCAACTTGCTATTTCCAAACTTTGTGATCTTATCTATCGCAGAAATGGCTACAATAATTTGTCGATTTGCTCTAAAAAAAGATTGTTCATTCAGGTAAGAATAAATTTGATCTAGGCTTTCACTCGTTGTAGATCTTTTTCCGTCCTTTTTTACAATATAAGTAATCGTGTTTTCAACATAGATATATCCGATGTCTTCAGTAGAAATTGGCATCAACTCATTTCTTACATACGTTAAAATCCGTTGCTTCTCACTTTCTTTCGGTATTTCAATGCTAACTTCTTTATCAACTTCTTTAAATGTAGTGATTTCATTTAGCTTCTTTTGATAATTTTCTAGTGATATATTCAACTTTGACAAGTTCAAAACACCGTCTTCAAACTTAATGTTTTGTAGCGCGAGTTGGTTTTCATAATGACCACTTATCAACCTGATAACTCCAAGAACAATAAGCAACAACAAGAGTATAATAATTAGAAAAACTACATACGTCTGGTTTTTCCATTCATTAAGTTCATTGTTGATATTGGAAATATTAATGTGGGCTGCAACAATCCAATCTGACTTAGCCACTGGAGTTAAGTATATAATTTCAGATTTTTTAGCTGCTAAAATTGAATCGTTTAAAGAGGTTATGTATGTATACAATTCTTCACCCGTAATGGCATTCTTCATATTCCTCGCCGTAGTGCTTTCTTGCTCGGCCTTTTCACCAACACGTGCGTTGTCTGGATAACTTATAATTTTTCCAGACCAGTCAAATATGGAAATGAAAATATTTTGCTTGTCAGTGTTTTCTATAATCTCCTTAATACTTAAAACAATCGTATCCTTTTCTATCCTGTTCTCAAATGCACTAGCACTCATCAATGCAATTTGACGTGCTTGTTGTTGACTTGCTTCAATCTCATTTTCTAAGAAAGAACTTCCGTTAAGTTGAAGTAAATAAGGTATTCCAATAACTGATACCAGCACAGAAAATACTGAAAAGCTAATAATCGTATAAAAATAAAATCGATAGTTTTTCATTAGATTAAAATCATTTTATTACTGACGAAAATACAACATTGCTTGTCAAAAAGAAATTCCTTCAGTTTTTACAGTTCATCTTTAAGCCTCTTTTTTCCTTTTGACTCATTTTTTTATACTTTCTCGCCTCTATAAAAAGGAAGTATCCTACTTTTATCTTCGATAAATAAAAATAATGAGTTTCAATTTTATAAAAAAATTTAAGAGATTTAGACTTCTTATCGCCTTGCTTTTGTTGTTTTTCGCTGTTCTTTTCTATATAAATAGAGAAACTCCTGATACACGTTCAATAGATACCCATGTTAGTTTAACAACCAATGAAATGATTTCTCTTTTAGAAAAAGAGAGCTCTATAAACCTACAAGGTTATATCGAAAAAGCTATTGAGATTAAAGGGTTATTAAAAGAAGTAACACACAGAGGGGGTAAGACAACCCTTATCTTAGCTGGAGATGAAGACAACAAGTATATTTTATGTGAAATGCAGGATGATCAAGCAATTAAGGTGGGGAAATTAAAAAAAGATACCATGATTGTTGTAAAAGGTATATTTAAAGGGGTTTTATTAGACGCGATATTGTTAAATTGCATCCTTATTGATGGCAGTACTTATGAATAGATCAATACTCTTATTATTTTTAACGTTTGGGGTAAGCATAACCAATGCTAAGGCGCAACAGCATATTGAACGCCTTGGGCAGGTAACGTTTTTTTCCTATACTTCTGTTGAAAATATTCAAGCGGTAAACAATAAAGTTCTTAGCATTATTGATCTCGAATCAGGTAAAATTGAAGTTAGTGTTTTAATGAGGGCTTTTGTTTTTAAAAAATCATTGATGAAGGAACACTTCAATGAAAGCTATATTGAATCTGATTTATATCCTAGAGCTCGATTATTTGGACAAATTACCGATTTTGATTCAAGCATAATGGGCAGTCAAACTCGAATTATAAAAGGAAATTTTACGCTTCGAAATATTACGAAACCTATTGAGATAAAAGCTGAAATTACCAAAAGTGAAAAAGGCTATACCATTAAAGGAGAGTTAGAGGTAAAAATAAACGATTATGAGATTAATGTACCTCCAATCTTATCGCCAAACATTGCAAAAAAAATTCAAATCTCTTTCAACTTTCAATACAAGCCTTATGAAAATTAAAAAGACATTTCTTTTTTTAGTCGCTCTATTAGGTGGAATGTATGTTTCATCTGCTCAAAGTCTTTTAGAGAAGCTTGAAGCTGAATCTTCAAAAGATCCTTTATTTACATTGGCTACTTTTAAATCGACAAGAATATCAATTGGGCATTCAGTAGAAACTCGTAAAAAAAATGTGTTAGAAATTTCTGCAATGACTCGTTATTGGAACCTTCCAAAAGAAACCAGCAATGCTTTTGTTGCCGATAAGATGTCTGCTAGATTTGGATTAGATTATGGTATTTCTGATAGACTAACCTATGGAGTTGGCTTTTCTACGCTGAATAGTGTTTTAGACAATTTTCTAAAATATAGATTGATTAGACAGCATGATAATGGACCTAACAAATTTAGCGTCACTTTATTTCAAAGTGTAACCTATGCTGATAAAAAAACGTATGGCGCTACAAATGGGGTTAATTTTAGCGATAAGTTGGCTTTTACAACACAACTTTTATTGGCTCGTAAATTCACAAGAAATTTTTCTTTACAAGTAAGTCCTACATTTATAAAAAGAAACACCGTTTCTTCTTCTTTAGACGATAAGAGTCAATTTGCTTTAGGCTTTGGAGGACGTTACAAACTTGGAAATCATGTTTCCATTGTCTCTGAATACTATTATGTTACAAACCCTTTAAAGTCCTCAAAAACCTATGGTGCATTTTCTTTAGGAACCAATTGGGAGCTAAGTGATTTATTGCTTCAATTTAAATTAACCAATTCAGGACACTTTGTTGAAGATACTTTTATTACACAAACAAAAAGAAATTTTAGCTTTAGAGATGGCCATCTATATTTCGGTTTTCATGCTACTTTCTTTTTACAGTTATAAAAATTCTTCGTAAATAATTCCCTTTCAAGCTTTCTTTTTCCGCTTCAAATAGTTTTTGTTGGTAACCCTTTATTTAAAACGTTACTTCGTACAAGAAATGATTTAGAACATAGATTTGACAATTATAAATAAAAGATCATTGGTTGTGTTTTATT